>Ga0209629_10000153_pt1 | contig 33269 bp, 32 predicted proteins | sample TergutCu122P5_FD_187286 | JGI IMG/M metagenome (GOLD analysis project Ga0209629, IMG submission 187286) | Cubitermes ugandensis P5 segment gut microbial communities from Kakamega Forest, Kenya - Cu122 P5 (SPAdes) (version 2) | ecosystem: Host-associated > Arthropoda: Insects > Digestive system...
ACACTCTATCATGCTTGCCTCCGTGGTGGATTGTTCATGCCTAATATTAGAAAATATTGACATAATATGCAAGCATTTTTGTCTAATTATTGCAAAAATTAGTCTCTCTGTTTAGGTGAAAACTCTCAAAAATTGTATGTCCGATGCCGTTTCATCTTCCTTTAACGCGCATTACCGATAACAGCGACCGTGTGAGTTTCTGTTGGGCAAGAGCGCCGATGATATTGCGCATACTCCCGCCTAACGAATCTCCTCTGATAAGCAAATATCTGAATACCACTTCATCGACAAAATCGGGGCCTGCCGGTTCCAGAAAATTTTTGATCAGTTCCTGTATGGCAATATTCTTGTCTTCATCGGTGAAATATTGCAGCGCCTTGTCCGACAAGCCGGATGCGGTTAATAGTGGCTTTCTGATTTCCTCGATTTTCAATAAATCCATCGGTTTTCTTGCCTTCTGGGCATAATGCCTGAAGACCTTAGCTTCCTCGATGAATGGTTTTGATCTGCGATTTTTTTCCAGAGCAAATTCGATGAAACCGGTTCGTGTTTCTTCTCTGGATGTAACCAAATCGGCAGCTTTTTTTATTAGCATATTCTTACCCTACACTGCCTCCTCACCCCTTCGCCCACGAATCTCTCAGCGTCACCGCCCGGTTGAATACCGGCTGCCCAACCTTCGATAACACTATATCCGGGCTGAAGTAGCCGTTGCGCTCAAACTGCACGGGAGCGCCAGGTTCAACATCCTTCAGCGCCGGTTCGCCTTTGGCGTGTTCGATCAAGAGCCGCGAATCGGGGTTGAGGTGGCTCTTGAAATCGACATCTTTATCGGCATCGGGGTGCGGCACGGCAAACAGCCGGTCATAGAGATAGACCTGGCAATCGAAGGCGGTATCCGCCGCCACCCAGTGGATGGTGCCCTTGACCTTACGGCCACCGGCGTCGCCGCCACGGCTGGCCAGATCGTACTGACAATGAATTTCGGTGATCTTGCCATGCTCATCAGTCACAAACGAGGTGCAGGTGACGATATAGGCGTAGCGCAAGCGCACCTCTTTGCCAGGGGCCAGGCGGTGGAATTTCTTTGTCGGCTCGGCCATGAAGTCATCGCGCTCGATATAAAGTTCGCGGGCAAAAGGGACTTGCCGCGTGCCCATTTCCGGGTTCTGCGGATGGTTCTGCGCTGTCACCATTTCCGTTTCGCCCGCCGGATAGTTGTCGATGACGAGTTTCACCGGATGCAGCACACACATGAGACGCGGCGCCACCGGGTTCAAATCGTCGCGCAGGCTGTCTTCAAGGATCGTCATGTCGATCCAGCTTTCCTTCTTGCCGATGCCAATTGCCTGGCAAAAGGTGCGGATTGCCGACGGCGTATAGCCGCGCCGCCTGAGGCCGGAGATGGTCAGCATCCGTGGGTCGTCCCAACCATCGACATAACCTTCTTTAACCAGTTGCAACAGCTTGCGTTTGCTCATCACTGTGTAAGTCAGGTTCAGTCGCGCGAACTCAATCTGCCGTGGGTGGCAGGGCGTTTGCAGCGTCTTGAGCACCCAGTCGTAAAGGGGCCGGTGATCCTCGAATTCCAACGTGCACAGCGAATGGGTGATGCCCTCGATGGCGTCGGACAGACAGTGGGTGTAGTCGTACATCGGGTAAATGCACCACCTGTCTCCCGTGCGGTGGTGGTGAGCGAAGAGAATGCGGTAGATCACCGGATCGCGCAGGTTGATGTTCGGCGCCGCCATATCAATTTTCGCCCGCAGCACATGACTGCCCTCGGCGTGTTTGCCGGCCCGCATCTCCTCGAACAGACGCAGGTTTTCTTCGACGCCACGATTGCGCCATGGCGATTCACGGCCCGGCTCAGTCAGGGTGCCGCGGTATTCGCGGATTTCCTCGGCGGAAAGCTGGCAGACATAGGCCTTGCCCAGCTTGATCAGTTGCAGCGCGTAGTCGTAAAGCCGGTCAAAGTAATCGGAGGAGTAAAACAGCTTGTCACCCCAAGAAAAGCCCAGCCATTCGACATCGCGCTTGATCGCTTCGACGTACTCGCTTTCTTCCTTGCTCGGATTGGTGTCGTCGAAACGCATGTGGCAGGGCGAATGATTTTCGACGCCGATGCCGAAATTGAGGCAAATCGACTTGGCGTGGCCGATGTGCAAAAAACCGTTCGGCTCCGGCGGAAATCGCGTCACGGGATGCCGGTGCTTGCCGCTGGCCAAATCGTCGGCGATGATCTGGCGGATGAAATCCAGGACTTTGCCGGCGGCATCCGGCGTTTCGGGGGTGGACATGGTGAGGCTCCGGTGATGGCTCGGTTAGTTGGCGGCAAACAAACGGTCAGTGCGGCGCAGGCGGCTGACGACTTTTTCCTGGCCGATGACGAGAAGAATATCAAACATCGACGGCCCGGCCAACTGACCGGTCACTGCCGTGCGCATGGCGTTGATGAGCACGCCGGGTTTCTGGCCTAGCTCGTCGGCCATTTGCCGCGCCGTCTCCTCGGCGCCTTCGGCGGTAAAAGGCGCCAGCGCCGCCAGGCGGTCGGCCAGCTCCGGCAGCCAAGTTTTTAAGTCGGGATAAGGCAGGACATTTTTCTTCAGCGGTTTTTCTTCGATGACATAGTCTTCGGCGAAATAGGCGCGACCGGCGCCGACGAAATCCCGCAACGTATGGAAGCGGTCGCGGATGAGGGTAATGGTATGCAGGAACCAGTCGCGTTTATCTCCAGCATAGGCGTCATGCCAAATGCCAGCCTGGCGTAGTTGTTCCTCGACCAACGGTGCCAGCTCCTCAACCGGCATGGTGCACAAATAGTGCTCGTTGATGGCGATGGCCTTCGGGTCGGTGAAGAATTTGGCATCGCCTTTAGTGTAGTTGAAGACAGCGCTCGATTTGTTGATGCGTTCGAGGGTAAAGGCCTGGATCAGTTCGTCGCGGCTGAAATATTCCCGGTCGTTGCCCGGTGACCAACCGAGCAGCACCAGATAATTGTTGAAGGCCCAGGGCAGAAAACCCATCTCTTGGTAAAACTGCACCGATACCACCTCGCCGTGGCTGCGTTTCGAGATTTTCGCCTTTTTGTTGTCAAGCGTCAGCGGGATATGGGCGAAGATTGGCAAGGGCGCTTCGAGGGCTTCGTAGAGTAACACCTGCTTCAGGGTATTGGTCATATGATCCTGACCGCGCACGACATGGCTGATGCGATCGCGGATGTCGTCGGCGACGTTGCAGAGCAGATAGAGCGGTGAGCCATCGGAGCGGACAATGACGAAGTCGTCAATTTCTTTGTAATTCGCCTCGATGCGACCGAGCACGACGTCGTCGTAGCCGAGCATACCGTGGCGCTCCGGCACTTTGAAGCGAATCACCGACGGCAGGCCGGCGGCATCTTTCGCCGCCACTTCCTCTGGGGTCAGATGGCGGCAGGTACGGTCATAACCGAGCGGCAATTTGGCGGCCAGCGCCTTTTCCCGTTTGGCTTCGAGTTCTTCTTTGGTGCAGAAGCATTTATAGGCGTGGCCACTGGCGATGAGCCGTTCGGCGGCGGCGCGGTGGTCGGCGGTGAACTGACTCTGAAAGTACGGCCCTTCGTCGTAGTCAATGCCGAGCCATGCTAAACCGTCGATAATGCCTTGGGCCAGGACTTCGCTCGATCGTTCGGTATCGGTGTCTTCGATGCGCAGGATCAGCTTGCCGCCCATTTTGCGGGCGTACAGCCAGTTATAGAGGGCGGTACGGGCGCCGCCGATGTGCAGATAGCCGGTTGGGCTGGGGGGAAAACGCAGACGGATTTCGTTCATGAATCGCTCTTTTGCTAGAGAAGATGGTGTTTGTTTGGGCAAAGGCTTTCCTTATACACGCAATTTTCCCTTTTGTTCAAGCGCCCTGTGAGCGTTGTGGGTGTGCTCCACCGCTTGAGATTAGGCGTGGCGCCGCGACCGGGAAATTCGGGGAGCATGGCAAAACATTTCCCGGATGGGCAAAAAAGGGGTAAAAGGAAGGGGTACGGTCTGTTTTTTTCCTTCTGTGGCCGTTACACTCTTTATTGTGCCAGTGGCGCTGGCGCCAAATGCCGGCGCGAACCGATACTTCAAAAAAAGGACTCCCATGAAACGAATCGCCGCTCTTGCTTGCCTTTTGCTGGCGCTGGCAATCTGCGCCTGCTCGAATTCGTCTGGCGGTGACAAGGAAAAGCACTACCAGCGCGCCCTTGAGTATGTCAAACAAAAGAACGACAACGCCGCCGCGCTGGAGTTGCAGAATGCGATCAAAATCGACCCGAAATTCGCCGACGCCCGTTATCAATTGGCTCTTTTACACCTGAGAAAAGGCGAGGGCCAGGCCGCCTTTCAGGAATTGCAGCGAGTCGCCTCGCTCGATCCGAAAAATCTCGACGCCGCCGTCAAAACCGCCGAGTTTTACCTGCTGATTCAGAACCCGAAGGAAAGCCGGGCCATGATCGACAAGGTGTTGCAAATTGACCCACAGTATGTCGATGCCTTGATCGTGCTGGCTAATCTCAATTTGATCGACGGTAATTTTGACGGCGCCGAAAAGGCGGTGAAGACGGCCATGGCCAAAGCCGGAGAAACCGACCGGCTGTTGAATATCGAGGGTCGTATCGCCGCCGCCCAGAATAAGAAGGCGGAAGCCGAGGTCGCCTTGCAAAAAGCGGTTTCGGTGTCGCCCGATCATTTTCCCAACTACCAGACTTTGTTTCAATTTTATCAAAGCACCGGTCAGCGCGACAAAGCCGAGGCGCTGCTGGCGGAAATCGGCAAACGTTTCGCCGACAGCCAGCAGGCCCAGACGCTGTTCGCCGATTATTATCTGAGCAGAAACGAACCGGAAAAGGCCGAGGCCGCCCTGCGCCGCAACATCGAACTGGCACCGAATTCCACGGCCAACCGTCTGCGCCTGGCCGAACTTTTTATCAAACGCGAGCAGTTGCCGGAGGCGGAGAAATTCCTGACTCAATCCGTCGCCGACTTTCCCGACGCCCTCGAACTGAAGCTGGCTTTGGCCGATGTCAAGTTCGATCAGAACAAGATCGACGAAGCCAAGAAGCTGATGGAGCAAATTCTCAAAGTCAATCCGGCGCACGGCGGCGGCAAATATATCGAAGCCAAGGTATTCCTGAATGATGGCAAATACACCGAGGCCAGGGATATCCTTCGTTCGCTGACCGAACAGTATACGAAGTGGGCCGAGCCGTATTATTTCCTGGCGCTTGCCCATATGCGCCTGGGTGAGATGGATCAGGCGCAGAAGGCGAGTGCCACCGCCTTGCAATTGAACCCCGGCAACAGCAAATTCCACACGCTGCAATCGCAGCTCCGCCTGATGGCTGGCGACGGCGAAGGCGCGACCAGGGAGGCGGCCATTGCCGTGCGCATTCAGCCAAGAAATTACGCGGCGCAGAAGCTTTTGGCCAAGGGCTTGCTCCTGCAAAAAAAGTATGACGATACCCTGAAGGTGGTCGATGATATCTTGTCCCGCGTGCCGAACGATCCCGAACTGTACTCGATTCGTGCCGCCGTCAGTGTCGCCATTAACAAGCCGCAAGATGCGATCACGGCGCTGCAATCACTTTTGAAACTGAAACCGGAGGATGTCAACGCCCTGCGGGAGTTGGTCTTTCTGCAATACCCTGATCAGCTCGGTAAGCAGGTCGAAGCGGTACAGCGGCATATCGCCGCCAGTAAACCGACCAGCGGCCAGCAGCAGTTTCTTGGCGACCTGCTCATGCAGGATGGCAAATTTGATGAGGCGCTGCACGCCTACGACACCGCCCTGCAAATTGAACCAGGCAACCGCGGCGCCCTGATCCGCCGCACTCAGTTACAGTTCGCCATGGGCCAGCAGGACGAGGCGATGAAGATCCTGCGGGAAGTGCTCGCGGCTGATCCGGATAATTTCGACGCCAACCTGCAACTGGCCACCATGTACGAAATCCGTCACGAGAACGCCGAGGCGATGCGGCTGTATAAAAAGGTGTTGGCGCTGCAACCGAACTACAGCCGCGCCGCCAACAATCTCGCCTGGCTGATGAGCCAGACCGAGGGCGCCGATCTGAGCGAAGCGCTGCGCCTGGCCATGCAGGCCAAACAGAATCTGCCCGACGATCCGAATATCGCCGATACGCTGGGATGGATTTATTACAAACGCGGCTCGTTTCCGCTGGCCATCACCCAGTTCGAGGCGGCGCTCAGCAAGCAGCCGAAAAACCGCAATATCATCTATCACATGGCCCTGGCTCGTTATGCCGACGGTGACAAGCAACGGGCGATTAGTGACCTGAATGACCTGTTGGAATCCGGCAAGCCATTCCCCGAGCGCGAAGCGGCTTTGAAAACTATGAAACAGTGGCGGCAGTGAGAGGGTGATTTGGGCGCGGCGCTGTCGGCCAGAGATAAAAGGCAAAGCCCTTTTGGAACAAGGTTTCAAAGGGGCTTCAGATAAGTCTTAGTAGTATGTTCAATATGCGCGGCGTTGGCATCTCTCTGACCTTGGTTCCGAGGCTTGATGTCTCCAAATACCGTTCAGATCGAGTTTATCGATAGGGTTTGTCGTCCGTAGGCTGGATAAGACGCCGCTCTTCTCTTGTTTCTACAATTCGACGATCATACCTTCTTTGGCAAAGAAAATGTCAGGATCGGCTTCGGTCTCTTGGCGGCCATAGTGTGCTGTCAGTTGGTCTAATTGCTCATCGCTTCGATCAGGGTCGTGGTGGAAGAGGGCCAGCCGCTTGACTCCGGCCCGCTTGGCCGCCGCCACCGCGTATTCGATGCTCGAATGTCCCCAGCCAATGCGGTTCAGCCGGTATTCCGCCTCGGTGTACTGGGCGTCATGCACCAGCAAATCGGCGCCGGCGAAGAAATCATCAAGCACGGCGTTCTGTTCGGCGGCCACTTCCTCGCCCTCCAGGGCCATGGCCTCGTCATAGTCGGGATGATTTGGATCGGTAATGAAAAGGTTGCGGAACGGCTCGGTGTCGTAGCAGGCGCAAAAAACCTTACCGCCGTAGTGGAAGCGATACCCCAGGGTTGTCACCGGATGGTTGAGCAATTTGGTGGTCACGGTCAGGCCGTCGCCGAGATCGAGTTCCGGCGTCTCCCGCAGGCGTTGATAGCGGATTTCCGAGCGTAACTCGCCCATATTGACTGGAAAATAGCGGTATCTCATCTGGCCGCCCACCACTTCTTCGAGCGGATCGTCTTCAAAAGTCACCGGGCCATAGACCGTCAGCCTGCTGCCTGGAATATAGATGGGCGTGAAATAGGGGAAGCCCATAATATGATCCCAGTGGGTGTGGCTGAGAAAAATTTCGGTAACGATTGGTCCTTTCGGCAGGTCGTGGCGCAACAGGTGATTGCCGAGTTCGCGGATGCCGCTGCCGGCGTCGATGATGATCAGCCGCTCCGCGTCACCGACCCGCAACTCGATGCAGGCGCTGTTACCGCCGTAATGCCGGGTTTTTTCCCCCGGACAGGGGATTGAGCCGCGCACACCCCAGAATCTGACCCGCATCGTTGCGCTCATAGTTCGAGAAAGACCTCGGCGCGGCGGACTTCGGCGAGAAGCTGATCATGCAAAGGCCGCAGATCACCGATGTCCATTGACAAAGCGTCCAGCAACCTGAGCAAATCTTCTTCGCGGGGAAAAGGGTTGCCGGCGCTACCAATTTCATGAATGTTAACAAACACATCGGCCAGGGCGACAAACGCCACCTTGTCCGTGGGCATTTCCTCATCGTGGTGATGGCCGATACCGCTGGTAATCGTCGGGTTCAGCATCCATTTTTCGGCGATCAAAAGGCCGATCTCCTGATGATTCACGCCCAATAGCTCGTTTTCCATTTCGATGAGGGGGCGTTGTTGCTTCCTGGCCTGATGTAGGGCCGCGATATACTCGTCGCCAAAAGGCACCTTGCCCAGATCGTGCAAGAGACCGGCAACAAACAGTTCTTCTCGTTCGCCGATCGGGATTTCCCGCGCCGTTGCCAACAGTTTGGCGGCGACGCCGACGGCCAGCGAATGCTTCCAGAATTTGGCGGTGGGCAACGCCTGGGATTTCTTCACGCCGCCGACAACGCGGATGATCGCGGTCGAAAGCGCCATGTTTTTCACCGTGTTCATACCCAACATGGTGATGGCGCGGGTCAATGAAGTAACTTTGTTAGCCAGGGAATAGTAGGCGGAATTGATCAGCTTCAGCACCTGACCGGTCAGCACCGGATCGAGGGAGACCACGCGGTTCAGTTCATTCGGAGAGGCATCGGCGCGGCTGCAAATTTCCAGCACCTTGCTGGTGGTGGTGGAAAGGCTGGGCATCTTGGCGATGAACCGCTTAATGGTCGCGCGATGCTCTTCCGGGTTGTCCATGGAGTTTCATATGGTCAGGTAAAAGGATGGAAGGGCGAAGATTTTTTCATTGTAGTCGCCGGTAAGACAGCGGTCAAGCCAGGCCGGACGAGCCAGGATAAAACAGCCTGTGGAGTTTTACGGCAAGTACCGTATAATAGGGGCAATCCATCCGATGTCCCCTATCTGCGAGGTGAACGATGAAAGAGTGGAAATGCGGGATCTGTGGCTACATCCACAAAGGGGCGGAAGCACCCGATGAATGCCCGATCTGCAAGGCGAAAAAAGAGAATTTTTCCGAGGTGAGCAACGCGGCGCGGCAGTGGCGTTGCACGGTCTGCGGCCACATTCACGAAGGAGCGGAACCACCGGCAAACTGCCCGTTGTGCAAATCGGCGCCGGAGAAATTCGAGCCATTGCCGGCGGCGGTCAGTGAGACGCCAGAGCAATCGGCGGAGTCAGCGCCGGTTGCGCAACCAGTCAAAAAGGAAGAAGCCGCCCAAGCTGGGACCGCGCCACCGGAACCAGCCAATTCCATTGTTGCCTCTAGCCCGGGCAAACGCTGGCGTTGTCTGGTATGTGGCCATGTCCATGTGGGCGAGGCGCCGCCGGAACAATGTCCAGTCTGCAAGGCGCCGGCCAGCCAATTTGTCGAACTGGACGCAAAAGGCAATCCGCTAAAAAAAGACGCCGCCGCCATGCCGCTGGAAAAACCCGGCATCATTGCCCGCATCCTCATGGCTCTGCATGTACATCCGATTCTCGCTCATTTCCCCAATGGCATTCTGCCGATGGTAGTGTTGTTTATCGCTGGCAGCATATTCCTGCGTTCTGGCACGTCCGAGTTTATTGATAAGGCCGCCGATCTCGATACCTGCATCTTTTACGGCCTGATTTTCGTCCTGATCACCATGCCCTTCGTTATCGCTTCCGGCTGGCTCGAATGGAAGAAACGCTACCATGGGGCGCGGACGGTGCTGTTTTTCACCAAGATATCTTGCAGCCTGCTGGCCACGCTCTGCCTGGTGGCTTTGGTTCTCTGGGGTTGGTTCGAAGGTCGTCAGGTGATGCTCGATGCGCGATCCCGGCTGATTTATTTTATCATCGCCGTCATTATGCTTTTAGCCGTGGCTATCGCTGGGCATCTGGGCGGGCGTCTGGTTTTCCGCGACCGCGGACGGTGAGAAATCTACACAACCAGACTCGATAGCCTATTTCTCAGGGGCGGCATTCATGCCGCCCCGTTTTTTTGACGGCAAAATTATGGAATTTTCCCTGATTGACATTTTCCTGCACCTGGATGTTTATCTGGCGCAACTGATTCAAGCTTACGGCCCATGGATTTACGCCATCCTCTTTGCCGTTATTTTTTGTGAAACCGGGCTGGTGGTGACGCCCTTTCTGCCAGGAGATTCTTTACTTTTTGTCGTTGGCGCCTCGGCGGCGATTGGCGAGATGGATTATCTAACGCTGCTTGGCGTTCTCGCCAGCGCTGCCCTGCTCGGTGATAGCAGCAACTACTGTATCGGGCGCTTCGTCGGCGAAAAACTGTTCGCCAACCCCGATTCAAAAATTTTCCGTCGCGACTACCTCGACCGCACCCACGCCTTCTACGAAAGACATGGCGGCAAGACCGTGACGCTGGCTCGCTTCGTACCGATTGTCCGTACCTTCGCCCCCTTCGTCGCCGGGGTCGGCGTTATGCCCTATCTCCGTTTTCTTGCCTACAGCGTCTTGGGAACCACCCTGTGGGTCGGCGGCATCACCGCCATCGGCTATCAGTTCGGCAACAACCACTGGGTGAAGAGCAACCTCTCGCTCGTCCTGATCGCCATTGTCGCCCTGTCGTTTCTGCCAGCGGTCATCGAATTTCTGCGCGGCAAGAAAAACCGGGCCTGAGCAAACATGGTTTGAATCAATCCAGTTCTTCGAGACGCCAGCTTCGTCGCAGCGCATCAAGCGCCTGATGGTTGGTGGTGTCGAGATGAATCGGCGTCACCGAGACATAGCCCTCGGAAACGGCGGCGACATCGGTATCGCCTTCGCTTTCGACATGAAAGCGCCCGCCACCAATCCAGTAGCGGGTTTCGCCCCAGGGATCGCGGACTTCTTTGATCGGGTCTTCCCACAGCCGTCTCCCCTGGCGAGTCAGGCGAACGCCTTTGTACAGCCCGCCCGCCGGGAAATTGATGTTGACCAGGGTGTTGTCCGGCAGGCCGCCGCCAAGAATCTTTTCGGCCAAGGCGTGGACAATCGCCGCCGCCCGTTCGTACACTGGTGTTTCCCCGAACACGCCCATCGACACGGCCATGGCCGGCACCCCATACATGGTCGCTTCGATAGCCGCCGACACGGTACCGGAGTAGGAAATATCGTCGCCGAGGTTGGCGCCGCGATTGATGCCGGAGACCAAGAGCGCCGGCTTTTCGGTCAAAACCCGGCCAAGACCGATAATCACACAATCGGTTGGGGTGCCATCGACGGCGAAACGATCGCCGCCCAGGTTGTGCAGGCGCAGCGGACGGCCCATGGTCAGGGCATGGGATACCGCCGAATTGTCGCGCTCCGGCGCCACCACCACGGCATGTCCCAACGGCGCCAGCATCTTCCGCAACGCGGCCAGGCCTGGAGCCTGAATACCGTCATCGTTGGTGAGGAGAATCGTCGGCATCGGGCCACTCATATGTTGCGCTCTTTGACGAGCGTATCGACTTATCGATTTTGTTCTCGAAAGAACGGACTTCTTGCTGGCGGGAAGCGGGACGGCCAGGCGGACCGCCGTCCCGGCAAAGCGAGACGGGGGAGATCAATGAGCAAATTTTTGCAGCATCCGGATATGCTTGCGCTCTTCATCGGCGCAATGGCGGACATGGACGCGCTCGGCGTCGGGCACCATGGCTTCCAGCTCGATGAAAAAGATCAGGGTGTCTTTTTCAAAGCGCAGCGCCCCCAAGAGCGGGCGGGCGATCATCTCTCGCTCCTGGTCGGGCAAAAACAGGGCGTGCGAATCGAGCAGGCCTTGCACATAGCTCAGATATTCCTCGTCGGTGGCACCGGCGGGCAGTTCCAAACCGCCGATTCGTTTCAGCATGTCGGCAAAAATACCTTCATGCCGATGCTCTTCCTCGGCCATGAAGCCGAAGAAATCCTTGGCTTTCTGGTCGGTGGCTTTTTCCTGCACTTTCCGGTAAAAGGCGTAGCCACGGCGCTCGATTTCCAGGGCGGCGGCGACGGCGTCAGCCGCTTTGACAAAACTGGCCATATGTTCTCCTCTGGTAAAGGGTGACAAAAAACTTTGCCGTGAATGTACCGCACTTTCTTGTCCTGGCACAAGTGATTATTCCCCAGCCGACTGGTGGCGCGGTGAAAAAATCGAGCATAAACGCGGAGAAACGATCATGGAAAGCGAAACGCCGCGGCTTATCCACGCCGGCTGGCTGATTGATGGTCTAGGCGGGCCAATCCAGCGCGACGTGGTATTGCGCCTGGAACAGGGAAAAATTGTCGAGATCGTCCTGGCCAGCGAAATCCGGCGCGATTGGCCTGGCCCTGGCCCTATCCTCGACCTGAGCCGCGCCACCATCCTGCCGCCGTTGATTGATAGCCATGTCCACCTGTGGCTATCGGCCAGCGCCGACCCGGCATACCGGGCGAAACAATGCCAAGCGACGTCAGCGGAAATCCTGTCGCAGATCCGACAAAACCTCGACTATTGCCTGGCGCATGGCGTCGTTGCCGTCCGTGATCTTGGCGACCGGTACGGCCTGGCCTTGACCGAATCCTCCCGGCAAGCCAAACAGTTTGGCGACGAAGCGCCGGTGCGCATCATCGCCGCCGGTCCCGGCTGGCACCAAGCAGGGCGCTACGGCACCTTGTTCGCGCAAGCGCCGGAGACCGGAGAAACATTGCTTGCCGCCTGTAAGCGCTACGATGACGGCGCGCCCTGGCTGAAGATATTTCAGTCCGGCGCCAACAGCTTGAAGGCCTTTGGCCAGGCTACAAGACCACAGTTTTCCGAAGAAGAAATGCGAGCGGCGGTGGATTGGGCGCATGGCCAGGGGAAAAAAGCCGTCGTCCACGCCAATGGTCAGGAGGCGGTGCGCATCGCCCTAAATGCTGGCTGCGACTCGATCGAACATGGCTATTTCATGGGTGAGGACAACCTGCGGCGCATGGCCGAAAGCGGCGTCGTCTGGGTGCCGACGCTCGTCCCGATGCGCGCCCTCGCTGATTATCCGGGACTGACGCCCGCCGAACGCGCCGTCGCCGCAAAAAATCTCGCCCATCAGATTGGGCAGGTGAAACTGGGGCGCGAACTCGGCGTCAACATCGTCTGCGGCACCGATGCCGGTTGCGCCGGTGTCATCTGCGGTGACGCCTTACGTGAGGAACTGGCCCTCTTGATGAAGGCGGGATTTACGCTGGCCGAAGCGATAGAAAGCGCCACCAGCGCCGCCGCCGCGCTTCTCGGTTTACCGGGTTTTGCCCTGAAACCTAGCCAAGACGCCGATTTCCTCGTGGTCAGAGCCTCACCGGCCCAGTTGCCGCGCAAATTGTTCTTCCTCGACGCCATCTACCGAAAAGGCGAGCCGGATGGCCGCTTCCTGCCACCGGCGCGATGAAATGATGACTACGGCGCCAGGCGCTCTATCGTCCAGTCATCGTCATTGCGCCGGTACAGGAAGCGGTCGTGCAGGCGGTTTTCCCGGCCTTGCCAGAACTCGATGGTTTCCGGGCGGACGCGAAAACCGCCCCAGAAGCTGGGCACCGGCACCTCGCCCTGGCCAATTTTCGCCTTCATATCCTGAAACTGACGCATGAGAAGCTGGCGAGACGACAGCGGATGGCTTTGGCTCGATACCCAGGCCGCCAGTTGGCTGTCTTTCGGGCGGGAGAGAAAATATTTGGCCGATTCGACGGCGCTGATTTTCGCGGCCCGCCCGCGCACATGCACTTGGCGCTCCAGCTCCAGCCAGGGAAAACTCAGGCAGACTTGCGGGTTGACGGCGATGTCCTTGGCCTTGTTGCTGCCGTAGTTGGTGAAGAAGACAAAGCCGTCATCATCGAAGTACTTCAACAGCACCGTGCGCGAACTCGGTTGGCCACCGGCATCGACGGTGGCCAACAGCATCGCCGTCGGGTCGGGCATCGACGTTTGCCGGGCGATGGCGAACCAGCGGCTGAATTGCGCCATCGGGTTCGGGTCGAGATCGGCCCGGCTGAGACCGTCACGCAGGTATTCGCGGCGCAGGGCGCTGACATCCATGGCGATCAGCCCTCGCCGTCCTCAATGCCTTCCAGCTTCCAGTTGTCGGTGCCGGTTGGCCTGGCCCAAGTCCAGCGTTCGGCGAATTTCACCGGCTGGGTCATGCTGCCCTCGACCAGTTCTCCCGTCGTGTCACTGACCGTGTAATCGAGCAGATTGGCCGTAAACAGCACGGTGACAAAATCCTCGCGGTCATCGGCGCCGGCGGCGACAATCTCCACCTTGCGGATGGCGATGCTTTCCAGCTTGTTGATCTGGCCTTTGCGGCGCAACTCCTCGATATGCCCGGCGTATTCGCTGGCCAGTTGCTCGCCCAGCAGATGGCGGTAGCCGCCGAGGTCACGGCGCATCCAGCCGGCCTGTACTTGGAAGAAGACGTCGGAAGCCACTTCGAGAAAGTGATTGCGGTCAAAAGAACGGTCATGCTGGGCGATTTGCGCCAGGCCATCTTCAACGCCGCCGCCTTGATTCTGGCCGAAGTTCAGGCCACCAAACGCGCCACCCGATCCGCCCGCCGCGCCGCCGCCAATCGGTGGAATCGGAAAAGGCGGATTCTGACGGCCATCGAATCGACGCTCGCTGGAATTGTTCTGATTGTTCTGCTGATTTTTGAAGCGTTTGTAGAGGAAATAGCCACCGCCAATAATAATCAGCCACGGCAGGATGCCCATGCCCTGGCCGCCGCCGCCAAACATCGAACCGAGCAACAGGCCGCCGAGACCGCCAGCGAGCAGACCGCCCGCCATGCCTGGCGCCATGCCGCCACGCTGATTGCCGAAGCCCGTGCCGGAGCTTGGCGCCGAGCGCGCTGGGCTAGAAAAGGAACCGCCGCGGCCACCGCCAGGGGCGCGGGCTTCGGCATCGCCGACAGCAACGGCGATGGTGAAAAAGACCGTGACAAAAATCAATAAAATCGGCAGAAACCTCGGTTGGAAACGCATTGTTTTCTCCTTTGGGTTGAATGAATGAATATGCCTTGTTGCCAGTATCGTGGAAGAGGCGCGCTGGGCGCAATGTTTTTCTCTCACCCGTTACATGCGCTCGAAGCGCCAATCGAGAGGCCGCCCGCCGGCGTAGGGCATGTAACCGGAGAAGATGCGCGGATCGCCATCGAAGACCAGCGGCAGAAAATGGCGATCTCCTTCCCACATCGGTAATTCCATCATGCGCGCCACCTCGACCCAAACTAAATCGCCTTCCTCGTTGCCGGCAAACGGTTCGCCGCTGAAGGCGTCGATGCGGTAGATGAAACCCAGCCAATCTTCGCCATGCGGGCCAAAACCGGTCCAGTTAATAATGCCGCGCAGGGTGATCTGTGTGCAGGTGATGCCCGCTTCTTCGAGAATCTCGCGACGGATGCAGGCGTGGATGTCCTCGCCCGGTAGCATTTTGCCGCCAAGGCCATTATATTTTCCGAGATGCTGATCGGTTGAGCGCTTGTTGCGGTGCACCATCAACGTATGCCTGCGGTCGGGCGACAGGATATAGCCCAAGGCGCCAATGATCGGCTGGTAGGTGTTCATAATTCAATTTATAATCAGGCAAGAAAGTCTGGTGATAAGATTGCGGTAAATTTTTTAGTTTTCATATCGTCTATGCTATACTACAAATTGCAATTTCGCACGACCTCTGCCCATCACCTTTCAGGAGAACAGCCATGTCGTCACCCCGTTTGACCGTCGTCCCGCTTCTTTTCTTTGTGGCTACGCTCTTGTGCGTTCCGCCACCCGCCGTACGGGCTGACACGCTTTTCCCCCTGTATGAATCCATCCGTCCCAATGTCGCCTTCTGGGAAAAAATTTACGGCTCGGTATCGGAAAACACGGCGTTATTGCACGACCGGCGCGATCTGTCGCTCGTCTACGGCAGCGTTACCTTGTGGGACAAGGACGTCCCCGGCGCGGCGGCTTGGAACCAGGCGCGTTTGGAACAGGCGATGGCCTTTTATAAAAACATGCTGACACGGCTGTCACGGGGCGCTCGGCCCGCCGACGCTGAGGAGTTGCGCATCCGCGCCATGTTCAACGGCAGAAACGCTTTTGCCCGCATGGCCATCGCGGCGGACAACATCCGCAACCAGCGAGGGCTGAAGGAACGGTTCCGCGAGGGCGTCATCCGCTCCGGTGCCTATATGTCGGAAATCAAAAAGATTTTCCAGAGTCATGGTCTGCCGCTGGAGCTTGCCTATCTGCCGCATGTTGAATCTTCATTCGTCGTCGAAGCGCGCAGCAAAGTCGGCGCCGCCGGCATCTGGCAGTTTACGCGCGCGACCGGACAGGATTATCTGCGAGTTTCCGAGGCCGTCGATGAGCGCCTCGACCCGATCCTCGCCGCCGATGCCGCCGCCCGCTACCTGAGCGATAACTATGACAAGCTGCAAAACTGGCCGCTGTCGCTGACCGCCTACAATTACGGCGCCAACGGCATGATGCGGGCCAAAAATGCTTTAGGCGGCTACGAACGCATCTTCCGCGAATATGAGGAAGGGCATTTCAAGTTCGCGGCGCGCAATTTCTATTCCGAATTCCTCGCCGCCCTGCGAGTGGCCAAGCGCCTGGAAAACGATCCGGCGGTAGTCCGTCAGCAACCGCGGCCATCGCGGCGTCATGCCGTCGCCCGCCCGTCCTGTATCGGCGAAATAGAGCGGGCCGCCGAGCGGTCCCAGACTAGCCCACAAGGTTGAAACGGCACCATCGAGAACTCCAGCCATGGACATCAGCCAGGCCATCGCCGCATTGAAACGGCAACCGGGATTCACCGATCATGTCGGCATGATTCTCATCCACAACGGCGTGGTGCGTAACTGGTCGCGCCAAAGCCACGAAACCGTCGTCGCCCTCGAAGTCCGCCCCGACCACGCCAAGATTGAAGCGTTGCGTCAAGAATATCTGAAGCGGCCCGGCATTTACGCCATTGTCATCAAGGCCAGGGAGGGCCGGTTCAGGCCGGGAGACGATCTGCTTTTCATCATCGTCGCCGGTGACATTCGCGAAAACATCAAACCGGTGCTGGCCGAACTGCTTGACCGGGTGAAGGCCGAAGCTATCACGAAAAAAGAAATCATGGCCTGATCCATGGATAATGCCGAGCGCATCATCGAACGCTTCAATCTCCTCCATCCAGCGCCGATGGCGTTAAACCGCCTGTCGCAGGTTCTGGTCAGCGAGGACGCGACGCTGAAGGATGTCGAAGAGGTCATCAAGATCGACCCGCTGCTCGTTGCCCGTATTCTCGGTGTGGTCAACAGCGCCTACTATAGTCCGCTGCAAAAAATTGACAGTCTCAGCCGCGCCATCGCCTATCTTGGGATACGCACGCTCCACATCCTGGTGATCACCGACACCTTGCAAGCGCTGGCATCGCTGAGGAATAACAGGCATAACCAATTACGGCTGCGGATCTGGCGGCACAGCGCGGCGGTGGGTATCGTCGCGAAAATGATTGCCGAACGCATCTTCGGTTTCAGTGGTGATAATGCTTATCTTGCTGGTATCCTTCATGATTTCGGCCAGATCATCGAAGAGCAGCTCGAGCACGATACCTTCGCCTTTATCGTCGAGAATGCGGCCACGCCCGCCGAACTGGTCAGCATGGAACGGCGTCGCTTCGGCGTTGACCATTGCCAGATCGGAGCCGAACTGTGCCATCAGTGGATGGTCAGCCCCAGCATCATCGAGGCGATCGCCGGCCATCACGACATGCGGGCGGTGGCCCCGGACAGCCTCGGCGGCATCCTGCGCCTCTCTGAATATATGACTGGTCGTGATCAGGGCCAGGGCGCTCACCGTTCGCATGTGCCGATGGATGACGGGCTTCTCGCCCATGTCGAGGAAAGCCGCGATGAATACGCGGTACTCATGGAAGATTTCCCCGCCGAGATGCAAAAAGCCAACGAGCTATACGGAAACCGGGCCGTATGAAAAATGCCGAAACCGCGGACAGCGCCGCCCAGGCGGCGGCCACTTTTTTTGCCGGATACCTGCCGGAATGCGGCATCTTTTGCCTCGACGGCCAAGGCCAGTTGCTGGCAGCCCAAGGAGCGGACGAAATCCCGGAGACGTTGCGCCGGGAAATCGTGACAAACTCCCTGAGCGCCACCGAACCCCGGTTCTTCCGCTACGGCGGTAAATCTCTCCTGGCACTGGCGGTGAAGGATATGATCGCCGTTTGCGCGCCGCCGTCTGAGTCATCATTTTTTCACCGTCTGTTCGCGCTGACAGCAACCCTTTTTACTGGGGAAAGCCAACGGCAATACCTGGAAAAGAAGCTCGCCATCCAGAAAAAACAGTACGAGCGGCGGATTGGCGTGCTCGAACAAAAGTACCAGGAGATGCTCGAGGAAACGCAGCGCAGCTACCACATCATTCAGCGGCAGCAGGAGGGTTATGCGCAGCGCTTGCAAGCCGAAATCGAGGAGCGCACCCGCGAATTGCGCGACTCGAAACAGGCGGCGGAAGCGGCCAATGTGGCAAAAAGCCAATTTCTCGCGGCCATGAGCCACGAAATTCGTACACCGATGAACGGTATCATCGGTTTCACCGACATGCTCCTGGCCGGCAACCTCGACGACGAGCAGCGTGACGGCGCCATGATTATCAAGCGTAGCGGCGAGGCGCTCCTGGCCATCATCAACGATATTCTGGATTTCTCCAAAGTCGAAGCTGGCAAGATGACCTTGGAGAACATCGACTTTGACCCGGAGATTACCGCCCACGACATCTGCGACCTGATCCGCCCGCGCGTCACCGACAAGCCGATAGAAGTCTTGTGCCGCATCGACGACCGTCTGCCCGCCAATGTCCAGGGCGATCCAGGCCGCTTTCGCCAGGTGCTGATCAACCTGATGGGCAACGCCGCCAAATTCACCAACAAGGGAGAAATCGAACTGGCGCTGGCCGTCGATGGCGAAAGCGACACGGAAATTATCCTGCACGCCACCGTGCGCGATACCGGCATTGGCCTGGATTCGGAAAAATTTGCCACCATTTTCGAAGAATTCAGCCAGGCCGATACCGCCATCACGCGCAAATACGGCGGCAGCGGTCTTGGCCTGGCCATCAGCAAGCGCATCGCCGACCTGATGGGCGGCAATTTATGGGTGGAAAGTGCGATAGGCGCCGGCACGACTTTCCATTTCACCGCTGTCATGCGCAAATCGCCGCTGGCGCAGCGTCCCGCCCCCGACTACGCCGATCTGCGCGGCAAACGGGCGCTCTTGGTTGATGACAACCGCGCCAGCATCGAAATCCTGAAAGCGATCCTGGCCCAGGGTGGCATGACGGCTTGCGCGGTCCAGGATTCCCGCCTGGCCATCGAGGAATTGCGCCAGGCCGCCCAGGCGGGCAGGCCCTATGACCTGGCCATCCTCGATATTCTGATGCCGGAATTGGATGGCTTCGAGCTGGCGCGGGCCATCCGCGCCTTGCCAGGGGTTGCGGGAAGAATTCCGCTCTTGGCCTACACGGTCGCCAGCGAAAAGATTGCCGCCCGCTGCCAGGAGGCCGGTTTCAACGCCTTTATCAACAAGCCGTCACCGCGCCGCATCCTGCTGCGTACCATTGCCAGGCTGATTGATCACCAGGTGGAACCGGCGGCGACGGCGCCAAGTCAGCGGCTGGTCACGCAGTATTCGGTGCGCGAGGAATTAAAACAATCGGTCAGGATTTTGCTGGCCGAAGACAATCCGATCAATCAGAAGCTGGCCATGGCCATGCTCGGCAAGGCTGGTTACCACGTGACGCTGGCGGAAAATGGCCGCCAGGCGGTGGAAATGTATTGCCACGCGCCGGACAATTTCGACATCATCCTTATGGATGTGCAAATGCCGGAAATGGATGGCCTGGAGGCGACGCGGCAGATCCGTGCCCAGGGTTTCACGGCGGTGCCGGTGGTGGCAATGACCGCCAACTCGATGACCGGCGACCGCGAAGCCTGCCTGGCCGCCGGTATGAACGACTACATCAGCAAGCCGATCAAACGGGAAGCCGTCTTCCAGGTGATCGACCGCTGCCTGTACGTGGCCGAAGGGATGCGGACAGTGGCTTGAAGCGGCGTGGCCCACGTCCTTTTTCAGATAACGAAATATTTTTTGTACCAGGCAACGAAGCGGGCGATGCCCTCGTCGATCGTTGTCGCCGGTTTGTAAGCAAAGTCCTTCACGAGATCATCGACGTTGGCGTAGGTGGCCGGCACGTCACCCAGTTGCAGCGGCAACATGTTCTTCTTCGCCGTTTTGCCCAGGCATTTTTCCAGTACTTCGATATAGCGCAGCAGTTTTTCCTTAGCGTTGTTGCCGATGTTATAGACCCGCCATGGACAGTAGCTGGTCGCCGGGTCGGGGGCATCACCGCTCCAGTCGGGATTGGGTTGGGCCGGCTTTTGCATGACGCGGAAGACGCCTTCGACAATATCGTCGATGTAGGTGAAATCCCGCTCCATCTTGCCATAGTTGAAGACGTCGATCGGCTCTCCGGCGAGGATCGCCTTGGTGAACAGAAACAGCGCCATGTCGGGCCGGCCCCAGGGGCCGTAAACGGTGAAAAAGCGCAGGCCGGTCGTCGGCAGGCCAAATAGGTGGCTGTAGGTATGGGCCATCAGTTCGTTGGCCTTTTTCGAGGCGGCGTAGAGCGATACCGGATGATCGACGTTGTTGTGCACGGAAAAGGGCATGTTGGTGTTGGCGCCGTAGACCGAGCTCGACGAGGCATAGACAAAATGTCCCACGCCGGAATGGCGGCAGCCTTCGAGCAGATTGACGAAGCCGACGATATTGGTATCGACATAGGAGTGGGGATTGACGAGCGAGTAGCGCACGCCGGCCTGGGCCGCCAGATTTACCACCACATCGTATTGGTTTTTCTCAAATAACTCCTCCATGGCCCGGCGGTCGGCGATGTCGAGCGGCAGATGGCTGAAGCCGTCGCCCGCCGCCAAGGCAGCCATGCGGTCACGCTTCAGTTGTACCGAGTAGTAGTCGTTCAGATTGTCGAGGCCATGGACTTCGACGCTAATCGCCCGCAGACGCTGGCAGAGATGGGCGCCGATAAAACCGGCGGCGCCGGTGACGAGGACTTTTTTCATAGTTCCCTCTTTCATTATTGCCGCAACAGGCGGGCGCTGCCGTCGGGCTGCACCCGCAGATGAATGCTGCCACTCTGACTGGTGGTGTAGAGATGGATATTCGCCGCCTTGATGCGGCTGACGACACTGTCGGAGGGCAAGCCCAGCTTACGGTCGCGCCCGGCGCTGATGACCGCCATCCGTGGGCGCACCCGCGTCAGCAGTTGGCTGGAGGTGCCGTCGGCGGCGCCATGGTTGCCAACAGTCAAGACTATGGCTTGCAGGTCGGGTTGCCGCTTCAAGAGTTCCCGTTCGCCGCGCCCGGCCAGATCGTTCATCATCAGCATTCTGAAGCGGCCAAAGCCGATCATCAGGGCCAGTGAGCGCGCCCGCTTGTCCGGCGAATTGGCGATGTCCACCGGCGGATTCAGGACGTTGACCCTGACATCCCCGCATTGCCAGGAATCGCCCGCCGCCACCACCGAATAGGGGATACGCTCTTGTAATTGTCGGTACTCGGCGAAACCGTCGCCATCGTGGCCAGGGTCGCCATTGTCCGACAATTCTTTGATCGTGACGTCGGATAAAATGATGTTCAGGCCGAAGTAGTATTCCGGCGCCGGCGAGGTAACCACCATATAATCAAGCGTTTTTATTTTATATCTTTCCAAAAGCTGGCGCAGGTTTTCTCCCTGTTCGGCGGGCCCGGCATCAACCAGCATGGCGCAGCGGCCAGGCTGGTAGAAAAGCGTGGCGTTGCCGTGGCCGACATCGACGAAATGAATATCGAGCGGTTCATCGGAAGCGGGGACATTTTTGGCGGCCAGAGCGCCCAGACATAGGGCGATGAAGATGAAAACGAAGCGTCTCATGCTTGCGGCTCTTCCTTGGCGGGCCGTTCGGGCTGTTCGTTTTTGCCGCCGTCTTTCGGGCCCTGGCGATGGGGCAACAGCACGGTTTTCACCTCCGGCAGATACTCGTGAAAGACGTTACCGTAGATTTCCCAGATGGTGATGAACAGGGCGGCAATAATGGGGCCGACGATGAGGCCCAAAATGCCAAACATGGCAACGCCGCCCAAGGTGCCAAACAGCACAAACAGATCGTGCATAGCCGTATCCTTGCCGACCAGGCGCGGACGCAGGACGTTATCGAGATTGCCGGCGATGCCGCCGCAGAGCACGGCGAGAATGACAACGCCTGTGATATCGCCGTTCAGTGCCAGGATAACCAAAGCCGGAACCCAGACCAGGGTGGGACCCACGACCGGGATAACCGACAGCACGGCCATCACCGTCCCCCAGAAGACCGGTCCTTGGAAGCCCGCCAAGGCAAAGGCCAAACCACAAATCAGCCCCTGCAGGATACCGATAATCACCATGCCTTTGATTGTTGCCCGCGTCACCGAGGTGAAACGGTGGAGGATCAGCATTTCATCGTCGTGTTCCAGTGGCAGCAAATAAAGAATGCGCCGCAAAAGCGCGTCGCCTGTGTTCAGGAAATAAAACATGGCGTAGAGCATCAAAACCGAGCCGATGATGGCGTTGATCGTCATTTTGGTTACCGATGACAGTGAATCGATGAGAAAGGTAGACATGACGCCGACCAGTTGCCCAGCCTTGGTAATGATAACGTCGCGATACGGCAGGATATGGTCGTAGTAAGGCAGATTTTGCAGATAGCTGGTGACAATGGTCGGTTCTTTCAGGAATTGCTGTACCCAGGGCGTCACCGACTGGCTGACATGAATTGCCTGCGCGACAACGATGCCAAGCAACAGACCGACCGGCGCCAGCAGCAAGACCACCGTAGCCAGCACCACCAAGAGCGCCGCCAGATTGCCGCGCCCGCCCAGTCGCTCGCTTAGCCAGTGATGCGGTGCGCTGAAAATCGCTGAAAACAGCCCGGCCATGAACAGCGGCATGAGAAATTGACGGATCATGCCGAGGAAAAGGGCGGAAATGGCCAGAACCAGCGCCAAGAGGATGATTTTATGCAGGGTTTCCACTTTCATGATCGCGTCCATTGTAGATGGCAGCCGCCCTTTTCTCCAGTAAAAAAGCGGTATGGATCGCCCCGCGGGCTTGCGGATATCTTGCGAACTGGAGCGGAGATGCTATGTTGAATCCGTCAATGCGCATCCTGACCAGCACAAGAGCGCAACCAACAAAATCACAGAAAGGGTCAAGCATGGACATCATCATCGGCGCCGCCCCACCTTTGCCGTTTATCCCAGCGAAGCATCCAGAAGAAAAGCCCAGCGGCCTGATCGAAGCGCGGCTGCTGCACTCGAGACCGCCGCGCAAAGGCATTGCCGGTCCAAGCGGCATGGAGCGGCGCGGCAAAAAATCCAACGACCCGCTCCGCGCCAAAGTCCTCACCATCATGGTGCCGGACGCGGCGATCCTGCCACCCGACCTCGACCAAGGCAACTACACGGTTTATTTGCGGTTTGTCAAGAAATGATGGAGGTGAATTAATGACGCGCTTTCTTTTTTCATCCTCTACCATGCCCAGCTTATTTGACAGAACCAAATCGCGGTACAGAGTGGATTCCGATTGTATAGGAAAATTTCGGTCAGGCAGGCACCGACGATTGCCGCCGGTATTTTTCCGCGTCCCAGTCCAGCAAGCTGGCAATCTGTTCTTCTGATAGCGATGTCAATAGCGTTCCCGGAGGCTGGCGCAGCAGGACGTCGAAATAGCAACGCAACTGAGCAAGCTGCGCCTTGGTAAAAGCTGAGGTCACGTACACTCCCGCGCTTCGCACAATAATCGTATCGGGCATGAAAGCCGCGCCGGACAATTTTTTTTCACACTCATCCCATGTCAAATAATACGAAGCCCGCGATCCAAGAAAGACCACATGATCTGGATAGAGCGCCCACTCGGATGCAAGGCGTGAAAATAATCCGTTATCGCAGGCCAAATGGTGCAAAACAGGGCTGCTGACGGGCATATACCCTTTGATGGGCGCGGGAAATGCTGTCAGCGGCAATCTTTCAGGCGCGGGCTGCGTCAGTTTTGCCAACAGGTTTTTCAGTCGCTGACGTATTTCCTGAACATCGTTTCCTCCGATGACAACACCATGATTTTTCAGGAAAAGAATGTCGGTCTTTACTTTCCGCTTTAAAACATCGCAAACCGCTTTCGCCAAATCCGGCCCCGGCTTTTGGTAATCGACCACAACCCCGTCCGTCATGTCGGCAATTTTTTCCGACAAAGCTTCCCGGACATTTTTCCGAACGAGCCAGGCCAGCACATCCACAGCATGAAAATGCGCAACCACCCGATGAGGCAGCAGGGCATGAAGAAGCGTTTCAATCGAAGGCCGCAGACCTGATTGAGCGCTAACTCGAGGAGTCACGCTGTAATCGCCTGCCGTAATCGCCGTCCGCAAATGTGAAAGGTCAACCGGAACAAAGATGTCCTTCTCTTCCGCTTCCGCCAGCCAAGTGCCGGAAGCTTTCACCCACAGGGCATCCTTATCCTTCCACGACGCATTTCCACCGGCGCCTTGCACCAGCAGGGGATCCCGACCGATTTCGGCGCAAAACCGTGAAATTTCCGTTTTCATTGCCTCCCCAATGATAATAGCAGTTTCCTCAAATCGGCAAATTGGCTGAACGCGGCATCCGGTGAACAATCTCCGCTTCCGGGTTGGATACCGGGATGAATTTTTTGCAGTGTTGTGGCGCCGATAGCTTTCCGGGCGCCCAAAATATCGTTTACCGGAGAGTCACCTATCATCCAAATATTGTCTTTTGGCGGCTGACACTTTTCCAGCGCCAGCAAAAAAGGAGACGGATGCGGTTTATCTGAAGACACTTCCTCGCTGGTTATCACATACTGGAAAAAACTGTCCAGATTGAAATAAATCAATTTGCGAAACTGTATTTGCGCCGTCAAGTCCGTAACAACAACCATGGGGATTCCCAACAGGCGAGCATCATCCAGAAATTCCCTGAGGCCATCGAACAAAACCGCATGGGTAAGAAACGCGCGCCAGTATGTCTGCTCCATATCCAGTGAATACATTGGCTGCGAACCCAGTCCGAGCAGTTCAAACAGGCGTTGCATATACAACAGGCGGCTGTGCGAAGAAGCGGTCGAATTCAGGCGCCCCTTGACCTCCCGGCGAGCCTCTTCAAACAAATTGTCGAATTGCCCGGTCGAAATTGAAAACATGGCGCTTATTTTTCCCTGAACCGCGGCCAGGGCGGCCTTATGCGCCGGCTCATAGGGATAAAAGGTATTATCCATGTCAAAAAAAATCGCATCGGGCAGACCTTGAAATCGCTCTAGCGCGTGTATTTTCATTGTATTAATCGCTTTGCAAGAATCTGTTCCAGGTGAAACAGGGTAATCAACTGCATCAACCCCAATGCCCCATTTTGCCATACAGGCTTGATGTCCAGAAAATCCATGACATGAACACAGCATTTTTCCGCTACGAATGCCATATCGTCGGCGGAAACTTCACCGCTGATATTGAATGTCACCGGATGGAGCGCGTTTTCTGATATCACGTCAATATACAAGCCGCATCCACTCAGCAACGCCCTGGCCAGTTCGGCCTCATTCACGCCGGAACGGGAAGTGACCGTCAGCTGATACCGCTTGGGGTGGTCTTCGTTTTTCAGCATATCCGGATGATCGGGAATCAGCGAGAACACAATATTGGCATGTTCTTTCTGGGGGCGGACAAAACGGACGGCATCCGGCTCCCGTTTGTCAAACGAGGCAAGTACATTTTCCAGCGAATGTCCTCTCTCATGCACATCCCGATGAATTTTCAGGTATCGGCGCAACTTTTCATTGATGTCCAGATAGATGCTCAAGTCATACAATTCACGTAAAAAAGGCAGGTAAAGCTGATGAAGTCCGCTGGCAATAATGATGTCGCGGCTTTTGACTTTCATGGGATGCGACATGCGGCCTGTCTTGTGGTCATAATGCCGCGCCATAATATCCTTGCCATCCATGAGGGCAACAAGGTCACTGGTGTACCTTTCCAGATCATTTGCTATCGGATTCAGATGGGTCAGCACTTGCCATGTCGGCGTCTGCCGGTCCCACAAGTGATAATCATCTCCGGAAAGCGCGGTCACGGAATGCGAGCCAAACAAACCGGTCAAAGCGCTGGACAAGGTATCTTTTCCCGCGCCGGAGTCACCGGCAATACCAATCACAAGCGGCCTTAGGCTCAGGCGGAAATAGTGATTCCGGCTGACGGTTTCCCGCCACATGCGAATAACCAGCACAATCCCGACAGCCACAAGTATGGTATGCACCAGTGAAATCAGCCGTTCGGCGGGAAAGGAGGCCGGTAGTGCCGCCAATAAATTGCTGTACATGACCAGCAGGGTATCCAGCAGATAAAGCGATGAAAAAATACCGGTGGCCACGACAGCGATACGGCCACTTGACAATTGGTAGGCAACCAGAAAAGGGATGGCCCAGATAAACCAGCCGGGCAAAGCCTGTGTTGACAACGGCGGCAGCATGAAGGCAATGCCCAACGCGGCAAAAAACAGTTGGAAATTGATCCGCCTGATTCGCCAGACCAGATACAGTAACACAAGGTAGATCAGTGGCAGGAGATAGATGTGGACATCGCCGAAGCTGAGCGCGAATGACCAGACTTTCCGCATTTCCGGGTTGGCAAGCAGCATATACACGCCGGAACCTGAAAAAAGGAAGGGAAGTATGAGAAGGGCGGCGCCAATCATCGCGCCTTGCCCGAAAGCGAAAAGCGATAAACGCAGGGCATGGTTGCGCCACAGATAAATCAGATACAAGGGAAGCGCGATGATCATGGCAATTTTCGCGGAAACCGCTGCCGCCAGCAAAACGCCTGACCATTTGAAATGCCTATTTTTGAACGCCAGCAGGGAAGCGACCAAGAATGTTACCGGAATCAAATCGTTGCTGCCCAAGAGATAGGACGCGACGATGACAATAGGAGAGAGCCAGTAGACCAGTTGCAGCAAACGGCCTCGCTGATTCAGCAATTTGCCAATTAAAATCAGAAGCGCCATATCCGCTGCCAGAATCGTAGCCGCATAAGCATACCATAGGGGTATGGCTGTTGCTTTGAAAAGGATGAAAGATGGCAGGAAACCCAGCCACATGGCATAGCCATATGGGAAGGCTTCCGTCACACCGCCCCCAGCAAGCCATAGATGCCACGGATCCAGAGGAAAATGACTGATGCTGGCGTCCAGAAAAGGAATTTGCAAGGCCGCCGGACGAGTGGGGGGCATTGACGCAATCAGGACAATCCGGACAAGCAATCCGAGCAGAAAAAACGGATGAGAAAAGGTTTTTTTCATGTCTGTCACAGACATCGCTCCCAAACATCCGCCCGCTTGGTACAGACGGCATCAAAAACAATGTCTTCCGCCAGCAACCTGCCAGCTAGTTCCGGTATTTCTTTTTCCGGATTGCGCCCCTGCAATTCGGGCGATACAAGGCAGAGTTGGAAGCCTGCCGCTTTCAGCGTTTGTGCATCTTCCGGGGACAGCGGGAAACGGGTAAAACAATCCACCCAGACCCAGTCAATTTTACCCGCCAACGACAAGGCCGTTCCAACAGGTTCAAACTCCGATACACGCACCGCGCAACGATGTTCACCCAGCATCGCGTATTTCACCAGAAACGGGAAGGATTGATCCAGGAAAAAAAAGTCTTGCAAGCCATGAGACTGCATCAGTGCAAGCAAACGCTCTTCCAGTCCCTCTTCCTTGACATTGAGTATCAAAGTCTTGTGCCGGTAGTTGGAAAGCCAGTCTTCAAAATTCTCCCCTGCCGCAAAAGGGTCATGGTGAATGACCAGCCTGTCTCCCTGACTCCGGATATCAACCTCAATACCGTATTTTTCCGGCGTCATTTTCAGTTCTTCAATTGAATTCCGTCTGTGCGCGATAATTTCCATCATGTTTTCCGTTTTTCCCTGGTCAACCCAGATGTTTCCTTAACTCCATGCTGAAATTAATCGTCCTTTTGATAAACCTCATTTTGGCGGCCCAGTTTACATTCCAGTGGGAAACGCCATGCGCGCGCTGGCCAAAATATACGGGAAAACGATGGACAGCCAGTTTTTGGCGGTGCGTCTGATAGTAGGCGTACAAATCCAGCGAGAAATCGTGGGGAGGGTTCGTCCAGCTTGCAAAAAAGGAGCGCGTGAAAAGGTTTGGCTGCGCGTTGATGTCCCACAATGGGCGGCATAACAGAAACGTTTCAAACAGGCTCATGCCCGCGGTAAAGAAAACATCAGCGAAGGGGCGCCCATAGCGCCGCCCCTTGACATAAATTGGGGCACCCTGTTTTTCAAAATATTTCAGCCCGCGCAAGGCATCATGCGGGTCTGTTTGCATATCCGCATGCGTCCAGCCCAGTATTTCTCCTTCCGCGGCTCTCAATCCAGTGAGGATGCCAAAACCATATCCCTGATTCCGCTCTACCCGCACACTTCGGCATCCCGGATAAGCGGATAACAGTTCCATCAACACTTCAGGGCTATTGTCCGTTGAGCCGTTGTCAACCAGAACGACTTCTCTTTCTCCAGGTTTTGCGACTTCCTTGCAACGTTCAAGCAGCAAGGGCAAGTTTTTTGCTTCGTTATAGCAGGGAATAACAAGAGAAAAAAACATGATTTTATTCCTTTACTCTGAAGACGAACCATTTCATGCCAATAAAATTAAGGCAGGCTGATACTGCGGTAGCAGCCAGAAACGCCACTTGGATATGAAATGTCGCATTGCCAATCCATTCTAAAACAATCCTGTTTATCACCACGTTGGTGCCAAGAGTCGCGACATACAACAGCATAAAACGCCATATGCTGCTGTTCTGATGTTTTTGATGCCCGAATGTCCAGAAACGGTTTGCACAGTAAGCGAAAATGGTTCCCAGAAGGAATCCGGTGCCTTTCGCAAAGTCAATTGACAGCAAATTCAATGCAAGCAAGCTACGATAGCCTAAAAAATCAATCAGTACGGTTAACGAACCAACAACAAGAAATATGGTAATTTCGCGCTTAATCATGGTCCAAATAAAACGAGCGGATCGGGGTCGTCAGAAACAGTGAAACAAAGGGGGAATACTGCCAAAAAAATCCGCCAAAAACCAAGCTTCATCTGGCGAAAGCTGATCCAGACGAGCATAGGACAATAATGCAACCTCTTTCGACAAAAGAAAAAGCGATAGCGCGCCTGCTGCAATAGTCATAAAAATCAGGACATACCGTTCAACAGGATGCTGAGCAAGAAGATGTTTATTGAGTTGCATTTTCTTGAGCTTAGCGAGTTCTTGCGTAATCATGATTCAAATGAACTGGGCAAATCGGGGATCGTTTGGCTGAAACGCTTCTTCAGCATCGGTAAATCCTTGTGGGAAGTGTGGTTATCCAATTCCATTTGATACGGATGCCCGGCCCACTTGTGAAAGCACGATTGCCAGTATTCGAAAGTCCTTAAATCGTTGGGCGTCCCCCAGGAAAGAAAGCCATCCACTTCAAACATCACGCAGTGCAATCCCAGCGCAATCGCGTCATTGATGCAGGAATCCAGATAAAACTCGCCATTGATGCGCCCATGCCGGGCAATCAGGCTGTTTATTGCCCGGCGAAGATCACTTCCCCTGCGAAAAGTGAACGTGCCAATGACAATGGGGTCGTTTTCAGGATGCGGTAAAGGCGTTTTGACGGAGATGGTTTCAATCCGGTTGTCTTCCCCGCACTTTATCCAGCCGAACATGGTGGGATCGCGTATGGCATTAGCATGGCCGCGAACACCCCAGACAATGACATCAATGTCAGGGTCATCCGCCAGTTGCCTGAATTTGACCGGATCATACAAAACTCCGTTGTCGCAGGCGCCGATGGTGACAGGCTCTTCAATGGCGCCGCGTTCTTTTTCCAGCCGATCCAGCCCGATCAGCGCGGTACAGGCTTGCCCTTCGGTCACATGCGGGAGCGTTTCGATCAGCACTTTTGGAAAGTTCGTTTTTATTTCATCAATCACATTTTCATAGCCAGGCATATCCTGCCGCAGAACAAAGACATGATCGACTGCTGGAGGCAAATCCTTCGTTGCCTGTATGACCATGGGCTTGCCGGAAACGGGAATCAACGGTTTGGTTACCGCGAATCCTTCATCCGCAAAACGCTTGCCCAATCCCGCCATCGGGATAATGAGCGAGCCTTTCGGCGTTGGAGGGGAGTCATTTTCCCGCGCTGTCATCCGTCTGAAAATGGCTGACCACATAGTGTATTCGGCCAGATCTTCCGGCGTTCCCCACTGCATGAAATGCTGAAGCGGATAAACCGCGACAGGAAGCCCGACTGCCAAAAGAGGCTTGTAGGCCAGGCTGACATAGTATTCTCCGCCCACATTCAGATCCTGTTCCCGGAGGCGATGAAAAGCATCGCTCATGATCTGTCCGCTGGCAAAATAATACGTTCCGCTGGAAGCGTATTCTTCCATACGGTTGTCGGTGTAGGGCTGTTTTTCTTGTATGTCTATCACCCAGCCATCGTTTTCGCGGATATAGGCATAATTCGTGGTTCCCAGGGTATGGGGATGAAAATGCCGGTATGCGGGGATGGCGCCCGCGCAAGCGGTTTTGGCGACAAAACTTTTGAAGCGATCCCAATCCCAGTAACAGGTGAAATCGCAATAATTCACCACAACCGGCTTTGCCATGTCGAGCAAGTGTTCCACCTGCTGAACAGCATGAACCGGCCCCAGCTTATGGGGCGGGATACCGACAATTCGCCCTGCCGGGCAATATTTTCGCAGCGCCTTCGCCATGGCATAGCCGGGATTATCGAGATGCTCTTGGCTACAAATAAAAATAAAGTCGGTTTCGCCCGGAAAAAGATCGACTACGTGGGCGACAATCGGCTTGCCTTCCACTGCAATCAGGGGCTTGGGAAGCGCATATCCGGCGCGACGGAAACGCTCGCCAAAACCGGACATGGGGATGATGATTTGCATTTCTACGAAAGGTCTATTTCACTTGAGGGAATTTTCAGAACAAAAACGAAGCTGTTTCATACTGAATATCCCAAAATGGTTCGTCTCCGCCACGGGTTTGCAATTCGCGTAAATGTCCCCGGTGGGTTTATCCATAATAACAAAGTCAATTCTATACCGTTCTGACATTTTCAGAAAATCTTCGAGTGACCTGGAGGTGTCCGTATGGGTAAAAATTCCGCCCGCCAGACTTGCCCGATTGGAAAATTCCTGGAAATAATCTTCTCTGAACGGAAAAGCTTCCGTAAAAAAAACAGCGCGCTTCGCGGCGATTTGAAAATACAATCTACCGGGAAAAGACCTCGAAATAAAAAAGACATCGTCTTTCGCGGAAACTTGTTGCGCCAGCGTGAAAATTTTTCGCGACTCCTCATCGAGATGATTAAATCCATGTTCTTTTGTTATAAATTTTACAGCCATTACAATGATCAGACAGAACAGGAAAATATTTAATAGGCATAAAATAATTTTTGATATGGGTTGAACTGTTTTAATTGCATTTTTGAATTTACTTAAATCGACAGGAACATTTATATAAGAGAGGAGTGAACATATTGATATCGCGGTAAATAGTAAAGCCATCCATGAGCCAAATGTGAAAAATCGTGGAGCGCCGAAGATGGCAACGGTTTTCATTGGAATAATTTCAATTCCTATGTATTGAATAATCAGGGCGGAAACATAAAATCCAAATCCAATCAATGCATTGATATAGAGAGGATTCTTCAATAGCCTGAGCAAAACCATATTCCCAAGCAGAACAACGGAAACAATATAAAAATTCGTCAGATCAAATGCTTGTGGAAGATAATGATGCGGATGCCTCATCCTTACATAAATTTGTATGAAAAGATCGGTAGAAATTTTTGGTCCTGAATTTAACAAAAGGTCTACAACCAACAACAAGGAAACGATGATGATGAAAACGGCGACAATTATTTTTATGTTCTTTTTGAAAACCGTGTAATCGAAAAGCAGAACAACGATGAACGCCAATGTCATCAAACTCATGACCGGATGTAAAACGATAGCCGTCATCAACAACAGTAATGACAGCCATTTAACATTGGCTCTTAATGCGATAAAACTTAAAAATACAAAAATGCTCGAAGTTGTGTAAGCGGTAACCTGCATTAGAATGCCTGTCCATCCCGCGACACATAAAAAATAGGGGTACAGCGAGATGGAGATAATAATGAAGAACGATATGGAACCGTATATAAAATACTTCGAGGTGGCGCATTGATTTTTTTTCGATCCCGATAAGGGGTCGTTATTTATCAGGCATTGGGTAATGACCCCAAAAAATCCAACTGGCAACAAGAGCACTTGCAGCATCTGGAGAATGGCAAATCCGCCAAATATTCCATTGCTTGCCAGCTTGGTAACAGCGGCCAGTAGCAACAAATATGGATATCTGCCAGTAATGCCTGCGCTGCTGACCGCAAAAAAGTCATTGGATAATAATTCAGGATCCAAAAAATGTATCAGACCAGGGAAATTATCCACAGAAGGCCATTGCAACAAAGGGAGTCTGTAATTATAAAAAGCAAAGATGCTTGTGGTCGCGAGCAGCCATAAAACAATGACTTGCGTCCTATTGGATAAAAACGAATTATCTTTTTCGGGATTCATGATTTTAGATCCGTTGAAAGAAAAGACCGCGCCAGGATAAACCAGGAATACCCTGGCGGATGAATGCGGAGAGTAGGGTAGAGCCTGGGGAAAGTCAAGGACGCAGGCCGGAGTGGCGTTTGCCGCGTTGGCAAGGCATTGGTGGCTGGACTATCCCCGCCCGCGCCGTTCCATCTCCTTTTTGAACATCGCCTCGATGCCGGCCAGCTTTTCCTGCTGCTTGCGGTTAAATTCTTCTTGCAGGTGAGCAAATTTCTGTTCGCCGCTCTTCTTTTCCGCTTGGAAACGCTCCAACTCACGCGCCAGGGTATCCTTGGCCTCTTCCTGACGCGGCAAGTCTTCCAGAGCCAGATGATTGACCACCGCCATTTTTACCGTGAACGGATCGGCCACGGTTTCAATGATGCCCAAGGTTTCCAATTTGCGGCGCAGGGCGTGCCCGGCCTCATCGGAAATATGAAGCAAACCGCAGACATCCTCGACACTGGGCGGGCCGTTTTTCTGATGCCGCAAAACGCGGATGGCGGCGACAAAGAGATGGGCTTCGTTGTATGGGTTCATGGTATTGTTGCTATAACAAGCGCAAGGGGCAGTTGTCGTGGCCTTCGGTCGTGACTTTTGGCCATAATAACCCAATGAGCGCACATTGGCATTGAAAGTCATAGCGGCAGGCATCGCCGTCTTCATCACGTGGCGTCGCCACTACCTGGCCCGGTGCACTGGTGTTGCCATCAGACTGCTTGAAATTGATATTGATAAAATTGACCGCTCTCTACCAGGCTGTTGAAAAATAATTTCAATTGATTTGCTTAATTTTGTATTTTTGAAATTCTGCATATTCAAGGATGGGGTCATCCGTTTCAGCCCAGTGATTTCAGTTTTTTTCATGCCAGGTTT
>Ga0209629_10000154_pt1 | contig 33247 bp, 26 predicted proteins | sample TergutCu122P5_FD_187286 | JGI IMG/M metagenome (GOLD analysis project Ga0209629, IMG submission 187286) | Cubitermes ugandensis P5 segment gut microbial communities from Kakamega Forest, Kenya - Cu122 P5 (SPAdes) (version 2) | ecosystem: Host-associated > Arthropoda: Insects > Digestive system...
TTCCTACAATTCAAAAGAGATGAGCGAAGTGTTAAGAACATTGGAAAAAACGATGCTTATGTACTTGATTTTTCCTACCACTCAAACTCAAGCTCCTTTTTTGCCCGACATAAAAAAATCGCCCCGCCTGCAAGTGCTGGATACAGGGATGATAAACTTTTTCTCAGGGTTGCAAAAAGAACTGTTTGGCGCCCAAGATTTGAATAGTATGTATAAGGGAAAAATAACCGAACATATTGTAGGACAGGAACTGTTGGCATCAAATTACAGCTTTTTAAATTCATTGCATTTTTGGGTACGCGACAAAAATCAATCGGAAGCTGAAATCGACATCATGTATCCCTACAACAGTTCCATGATTCCGGTGGAAGTTAAATCGGGTAAAAGCGGGAAATTACGTTCTTTGCTTTATTTCCTTGATAATTCAACGATGGATTTTGCGGTACGTTTTTATGCGGGAAAATTGCAGTTGGAAGAGCATAAAACGCCTAACGGAAAAGCATTTAAACTCTTGAATTTACCCTATTATTTGAGCGGAAAACTGAAAAATTATTTAGATTATTATTTAGTATGACAACTTATTTAGATAAAATATGCCAAAGCAAACAAATTGAAATTGCTCGACAAAAAGAAGCCATTTCATTATCGGACATGAAAGTTCTCGTGGACTATCAATTCAGGAAAAAGAACTCGTTCAAGCAAGCCTTATTGGAATCGCCGATGGGAATCATCGCCGAATTTAAACGCAAATCGCCATCCAAAGGGTGGATTCATCCCGATGCGGACGTAACGCAAACCGTTAGCTCGTATGAAACAGCAGGAGCGGCGGCAATCTCCTGCCTCACCGACGGACCATTTTTCGGCGGCAGCATCGCCGACTTCAGAAAAGCGCGCGACACAGTACGAATACCGCTCTTGCGCAAAGATTTCATTTTAGATGAATACCAACTTTATCAATCCAAAGCGATTGGCGCAGACGTTGTATTATTGATTGCGGCTTGCCTGACAAAGGAAGCAATCGCTCGCTTCACGGCGCTTGCCCACGACTTGGATATGGAAGTATTGATAGAAATTCATGAAGAATTAGAATTGTCATCTATACCTCTTGACGCAGATGTTGTTGGTATTAATAACAGGAATCTGAAAACATTCATAACCGATATTCAAAATTCAATGGAATTAGCGAAACGTATTCCCGACAATTATATAAAAATATCGGAAAGCGGACTATCAAGTCCCGAAACGGTGAATCAACTTCGGCAAGCCGGTTTTTGCGGCTTTCTGATGGGAGAAAACTTTATGAAGACAGAGGAGCCGGGGGGGGCGTTGAGGGAGTTTATTGAAAAAATGGCACACAGATGACACAGATTTAACGGATTTACACAGATAGATATGGAAAGGTTTTTTCATAAGGATTTGACTTATAAATTAATTAAAGCATTTTATAAAGTGTATAATGAACTTGGATTTGGTTTTCTGGAAAATGTTTACCAAAATGCTTTGTATTTTGAGTTGAAAAACAATCAATTAAAAGTTGAAGCACAAAAACCTGTTAAAGTATATTATCAAAATCAACTTGTAGGTAATTATAAGGCTGATTTGATTGTAGATAACACCATCATATTGGAGTTGAAAGCAGTCGAATATTTGGCAGAGGAACATGAACTGCAATTAATTAATTATCTGAAAGCGACTAATATAGAAATCGGATTATTGTTAAATTTCGGGAAGAAACCTGAAATACGAAGAAAAATATTCACAAATGATAGAAAAATCAGTGTAAATCTTGTATAATCTGTGTTATCTATGTGTTAAAAAATATGAAAATCAAAGTCTGCGGGATGAAAGACCCCGAAAATATGCGCGCATTGGCGGAATTACCCATCGATATGATGGGAATGGTTTTCTACGAAAAATCGCCGCGTTGCGTCGATGAACGGGATGCCGGCAAGATTAATGCACTCTCAATGACAATTCCCAAAGTCGGCGTATTTGTCGATGCTACTAAGGGGACTATTGTAAATAAGGTTAAACGATTTCGCTTGCAGTTAGTTCAGTTGCACGGACATGAGTCGCCAGAGTTTTGTAAGGAATTAAGAAAAAGCGGCATTAAGATTATTAAAGCTTTTCAAATAAAGATGAGCGAAGATTTAAACGTCTGTTTGCCTTACGAAGATTGTTGCGATTATTTTTTATTCGATACCCCAACATCTAAATATGGCGGTTCAGGAAATAAATTTGATTGGGAAATTCTTTCAGCCTATTCAGGGACAACGCCTTTCATCTTGAGCGGCGGCATTTCGCCCGAAGATGCAGAAATCGTAAAGCATTTGGATTTTCCTCAATTATTTGCTATTGATTTGAACAGCCGTTTTGAGGTGGCTCCCGGCATAAAAGACATAGAAAGTATCAGGCGGTTTTTATCAGGTATTATGCTGATGTAATTTCTCTTTGTGGTACTTATAAAGTTCTTCGGTTGCCAAAGATAATTTTTGTATTTTATTTGTTTCTTCCGGCACAAAATACAAGGTATCGTTGTGTGACGATATGCTTACAATATCTTTTCCTTTCAGATACGGAAATTTATATTCAACGTGAATACTGTAATTATCAAGCGCTTTACGGTCAAGGTGAAAAGGTTTTCCATTATAAAATCCGGTAACTTTAATCCTTTCCATATCCTGTTTAAAAGTTGCGTTGCCTAAATTAATAAATTTTTTGGGATGAGGCATTGAATAAACTTGCGAGGAAAAAGAAAACCGGTAGGCGCCGTTTTCAATTTCGTTTCTGACTTCCCGCCGTTGCCATTCATGCCATTCGGGAATTGACGTGAATTTTGTCTCTCCCTGTTTACATTCAAGGTCGCCTGTTTCTTTCAAAGTCCACGAATGCTTGCATTTATTGCAAAATATGTCCGCGCCTTTGCTGTCCATTTCAAACTCTTCACTGCAATCGGGACATTTGTAAAGAATTTTATGTAAACCTTCCGCTCGGTATTTTTCTTTTATCAGAATATTATTTTCCTTTTGATAATCGTATTCATTGTATTGAAATGCTTGGCGTATAATTTCATTGATTTCATTATAACTGTATTTCTCAATATCCGAAACAGTTAAAATTTGTTTCATTTCGGTTATGAATTTCACTTTACGCGCCTTTTTTGCCCAAGTGGGCTTCTGCAGATAATGACCTCCAAACTTCAATAAGACAACCGGATGTTTCGCTATTTTTATCATCTTGCCTAAAGAGTCGGGCAAAACCGAGGGAACGCCAGCAAATGAATAACGGGCTTCGGGATATAAACCGACAATACTGTTTAAGTCGTTTAGAATATAGTTAATGTTTTTTATCAGAGATATATCATTTATGAATTTTCGCTTGGGAACGGAACCTATTGCCCTCAACAAAAACGGACTGATGTTAAAACCGTCGATTGAGACAATATTATTGATGCGATGAGGAAAGTTTGCAATTGCCGAAACCATAAAATCAAGAAATTGTATATGGTTGCATAATAGAATATAAGGTGGTTTTAAGCCCTTTGTATTTATTTTTTGTATTTTAATCTTATATAATTTCAAAAAGAAATACGAAATACCCCAGATTATTGGCAAAGACCACAATGCCTGTCGGCGAGGGCTTCGTGCAATATCATAAAATTTTACTCTTTTATTATAGTTTATCTGCAATTAAAAAAAGTTTTTGCAAAGCTAATAAAATTTATGGACAAAAAAAACTGTAACTTTGCAAAAATTTTTAATTATAAGACGAATAGTAAATAAAATATATGAACCCAATAAACGAATTATTTCAGAAAAAAGAACGGGAAATACTTTCCGTTTACTTTACCGCAGGCTTTCCTGCAATCAATGATACGGAAGGCGTTATTCTCGCATTGCAAAATGCAGGCATTGACCTTATTGAAGTAGGAATTCCTTTTTCCGACCCGCTGGCTGACGGACCGGTTATTCAGGAAAGCAGTACGATTGCCCTTCGCAACGGAATGAATTTGCATTTATTGTTTTCTCAATTAGAACAAATGAAGGATAAAGTGCATATTCCTTTGATTCTAATGGGCTACCTGAATCCGATTATGCAATACGGATTTGAAAACTTCTGCCAAGATTGCAAAAAAACAGGTATTTCAGGGATGATAATCCCCGATTTGCCTTTCAACGACTATTTGAACGACTACAAATCGGTTGCCGACCGTTACGATTTGAAAATAATTATGTTGATAACACCCGAAACTTCCGAAGAGCGCATCCGTTTGATTGATGCGCATACAGACGGATTTATCTATATGGTTTCTTCGGCTGCTACAACCGGCGCACAAAATCAATTTGACGAGAAAAAAACAGATTACTTTCGCCGTATCAGTCGTATGAATTTGCGCAATCCGTTGTTGATAGGTTTTGGAATATCGAATTATGCCACGCTTTCAGCCGCTTTTGAACATGCAGCGGGAGCAATTATCGGCAGTCGGTTTATTCGATTATTGGCGGAAGAAAAAAATCCGGAAGCGGCGGTTGAAAAACTGTTGGAATCTATATTTGAAACATTATGAAATTCGCATATAAAACTTATATTCAAAAGTATGAATAGGTTGCGGGTTCCATCTAACCTTTGAAAATATTGTATACAAATGAAAACACGAATCATTCTTTGTTTGCTGTTGGCAAATTGTTTTCCTATTTTAGCTCAGAAAAGCAAAGGAAAAGAATTGCTACGATCACCTCTGACATTAAATCTTTGGCGAGCGCCTTTGGCCAATGAGTTGGACGAATGGAATTCCCGAACTGCTCGCTCGGTCAATTGGCGGGAAGGATTTGGAAGTATGATTTCCACTGAAATGTACTCAACAGGTATAGATAAATTAACACATCAACCCCTTTCTTTTGAAACAGAAGAAAAGAACAATGAAGTGCATGTTATTATCCAAGACCTCGATCTGACGGGAAGAAGAGGCAGCGGCGGTTTACGCAATAATTATGAGTTTATCATTGCAGGCGATGGAAAAATGACCCTCCGTCACCGCATGAAACCGGAAGGAATCCTGCCCTTGTGGTTTCCCCGTGTCGGCATAACAATGACTATAGATAAAAGTTTAAACCGGGTAGAATGGTACGGTCGCGGTCCGCAGGAAAATTATCCCGACCGAAAATCAGGATACAGGATAGGGATCTATCAGAGTTCAGTTCACGATATGTACGAACCGTATTTAATCCCGCAAGACTTAGGATGTACCTCACGCGGCATTTTTGATGCCTATCGAGCCTTGCCGCAGGTGTATGAAAGGGTGATCACTATGGCGTTATGCCATCCTCCTTATATCCTAAGGTAATCGCTTTTTTCAAATCTTTGAGTGCGCTCTCTTTTTCGTGGAGCAGGAGATTGATACGATATCGGATGATATATAAATAGGGATTTTGCGAATTTTCGCCTGCAAAATGGAACGCTTGTTCAATATCGGCTAAAGCTTTTCCCGGTTTTCCCATTAGTAAGAATAACTCGGCTCTGCCGGCATACAGATTAAAATCTTTCGGTTCTTTATCGATAAGATAATTGTAGATTTTTTGAGCTTCTTCATAGTCGCCTCTGAATTTTGCTAAGGAAGCAAATCCGCGGCGAGCTAACAAGCTATTGGGGTTCAAATCGAGTATCCGTCGAAAATCAGCTTCGGCAAGGTCTGTATTTTTTATTTGCAAGTATAATAGTCCGCGTTGATACAACGCTTCTTCATTGTTGGGATTTCCGTTTAATAAAGAGGAATAATCAATAATCGCATTTCGGGCTTGACCCATTTCCGCAAACAACGAAGCGCGCGCTTCGAGAAAAACAGATTGTGTCGGAAAGGTACCTAACGCTGAAGTATAAGATAACAGCGCCTCTGCGCGCTTGCCCATTCGTCGTTGGATTGTCCCTAAATTATTCAATAAGAAAGGATTTATCGGATTGTCGGGGTCACTTTTCAGAACAGCTTTTAATGCAATTTCAGCTGAATCCAATCGGTTTTGTTCCAAGTAGTCGAACGCCAAAGAAAGCATTTCTTCCTTGTTTTGTGCATACACACATACCCCTCCGAACAGGAAAATCGAACTCAATATGCCTGTTTGGATTATTTTTTTCAAACGCGATCGAACCACTTGCTTTATTTTGCAGGTTCTACAGGCGCTATCAATTTATATCCTTTTCCGTGAATATTCATAATTTCCACTCTTGGATCGTCTTTCAGTAATTTTCGAAGTTTAGTAATATATACATCCATACTGCGAGCGGCAAATTGATAAAAATCGGGATGAGGCCTCCAAATGGTATTGACAGCATATTCGCGATCTAAAACATCATTCATATTAATACACAGATTAGCCAATAAATCGCTTTCTTTTGTTGTCAATTTCGTCGATTCTTTATCGTCGCTCAATATTTGCTTTTGAGTGTCGAATACAAATTTACCGATATGATACATGGATACTTCCTTACTTTTCTTTCCGCTGATTCTTCGCATAATCGCTTCGATACGAAGCAAAAGTTCTTCCATGCTGAAAGGTTTTGTAAGATAATCATCAGCGCCTACTTTGAAGCCTTCCAATATATCTTCTTTCATGTTTTTTGCAGTTAAAAAGATAATCGGGATTTCCGCATTCATCATACGAATTTCTTGCGCTAAGGCAAATCCGTCTTTAATCGGCATCATTACATCGAGAAGGCAAAAGTCATATCTTTTTTCCGGAAAAGCTTTTGCTCCAACTTCTCCATTCGGGAATAAATCGGCATCGAATCCTTTGGCTTGAAGGTATTCTCTTAAGAGCATTCCTAAATTTTCATCGTCTTCACACATGAAGATTTTTACTTTTTCTTCCATAATTTCATAATTTTAAAATTAAAACTGTTTTTTCTTTATTTTTATTGAACATACGGTAAACTAATGATGAATTTAGTTCCGACATTAATTTCACTTTCTGCTTTGATAGTTCCATTCAATTCATTCACAATTTTTTTTACATAAGCCAAACCTAAACCGAAACCTTTTACATTATGTATATTTCCGGTTGACACTCTATAAAAACGGTCAAAGATTTTTTTCAGATTTTCCTTTTTTATTCCGGGCCCATTATCTTGTATGGTGATTAAAATTTTATCGTTCACATTTTCTGTTCGAGCAACTAATTTTAAAGGTATATCCGGCCTGCGATATTTTACCGCATTTTCCATCAAGTTGAAAAGTACGTTTGTGAAGTGCATTTCATCTACATAAACTGTTGATTCTATTGCTTCAATTTCTATTTTAAGCGATCCGCCGCATTTTTCAACTTGGATATCGAAAATTTGCGCTACTTTAAGCAACAAATCATTGGCGTCTGCATCTTTTATTTTCATGATCGAACGCCCGTCTTCCATCAACGACATCTGTAAGACTTTATCAATTAAAAATTGGAGACGTTTGGTTTCATCTGCTATGGTTCCGGTGATTTTGTTAAAAGAAGCCGATTTAGTCAGCGAGCCGGATTGCTCTAAGGTTTTTATGAAGCTTTCATCACTTAACATTTGTCCGGCAATGGATATTCCTGCAACCGGTGTTTTCAGTTCGTGAGTCATATTGCTGACAAAATCTTTTCTCATTTCGGATACATTTCTTTGTTTTATAATAATATAAAGCGTTATACTAAAGACTACCAACAACAAAACCGAAAACAAGATGGATGGGACAAAGAATTTGATAGAACTTAAACCAAAATTATGTTTTGCGGCGAAAGCAACTTGCAAGGTAAATAGTTTAGATACCGGATCATTGGGAAACAAAATCTGCGAATAAACTCTTTTAGGATTAAGGTTATCATAATCGACGCTCTTATAAACAATATTACGATTAATATCAGTGATCTCATATTGAAAGGGAATTGCAATATTGTTGTTTGCCAATTCTGTTTCAATAAATGCTTTTAATTGTTTAAAGTCGATTCTTTCTTCAATAGGCCTTTCGTACGCTTTCATCAATTGACGAATCGCTTCACTGAGCAAATTTTCGTTATTGTAATATTGTTCGTACAATGATTCTTGAATGGTTTGCGATTGAGTGTTTACACTGCTTTTTCCCGCTCCGCGAATATTACTTAATCGAATCGTAATATCTTCTTCAACTGAAAAATCGGGCTTAGTTTCCAATTGGCTTGAACCTTTGATTATCAATTGATTTTGCTTATTCACCGAGACATTGATCTCATCAATAGGCGAATTATTTTTGGGTATTGGTTTTTTTCTGATTCTTAATATCTGATTTTTGAATAGTTCAGAAGCTTCGTCTAATTCCAGACTGTGAGATACTTGGTACAAACTTCTCTTGACAGCCTCTTCGAATTGTTCATTTTGTTTCGTCATGATTTCATAAATATAATTTATTTGCAGGTATAACAAACCTACAAAAGCAAAAATCATGACACCCACAAGCAATCCGATGGTTGAAATTTTCATCTGTAATCGTTGTTTAAATTCTGTAACAAAGTAACAATTTTTTTGTTTAACATTTATGTAAAAAAAACACAAAAATCGACCCGGTAAAAATAAATGTTTTTAACAAAACGGTGGAAGTGTTAATTTATTGGATTGAATTGTTAAAAACTGCATTTACGTTATTTTCAGATTATTTAATAAAGTAATATATCCGGTAATTGCATCAGAAATTTCTTCCTTAAAAATAAACTCATCGGCAGTATGAGATCGGGCAGAATCTCCCGGGCCGATTTTCAGGGATGAGAATGGCATCAGCGACTGATCTGATAAAGTTGGCGATCCGAAAGGGGTCATGCCTAATCCGACGGCTCGTTTTACCAATGGATGTTCCGGAGCAATTCGTGATGAATTCAAACGAAAAGAGCGAGCGTGTACTTCAGCTTCGCAAGCGGAGGAAATTACTTCAAAAAGCGTTTCATTGTTATATAATTCATTCGTTCGAATATCGACAGTAAATTTACATACGTCGGGAATTACGTTGTGTTGGATTCCCGCTTGGACTCCGGTGACGGTCATTTTTACCGAACCCAATAAAGAACTGACTGCCGGGAAGTGTTTAGTTCGAAACCATTCAATCACCGGAATAGCCTTATATATAGCATTTTCTCCTTCTTCTCGAGCGGCATGTCCTGCTTTTCCATAAACAATACCGTCTAAAACCATTAATCCTTTTTCTGCGATTGCCGGTTGCATGGATGTCGGTTCTCCCACCACACCTAAATCGATGGGCGGCAACTCAGGCAAAACGGATTCAATGCCGTTTCTTCCCGATATTTCTTCTTCGCAAGTAGCCAAAAAGATGAAATTATTATCTTGTTGCGTTTGCGTTAAAATAATAAAGGCTTGAAGCAGTGAAACGACAGACGCACCGGCATCGTTACTGCCTAAACCGAAAAGTTTGTCGGCTTCTTCAATCGGGGAAAAAGGATCTTTTGTCCAACCGGCTGCCGGCTTCACCGTATCAATGTGTGAATTGAGAAGTATGGTTGGTTTTTGATTGTTCCAATTCGGAGAAAGTAACCATACATTATTCCCTTTTCGCCGGGGGAAATATTTTTTTTCTTTCAGTATATTCTCCAAAAAATCAGCTGCTTGATCTTCTTCTCCACTGACAGACGGTATGGAAATAAGTTGCTTTAACCAATCAACCGCTTCTTCAACAAAAGCAACGTTTATTTTCATCTGTAAACCATTTGTTTTTTTATTGTGAGATGCAATCCGCAAGAGTTGTATGCTCTATGATGCATTTTTTTCATGCGGATTTCATAAATAATCAAATATACTGCAAAGTTAGAATAAAAATTGTATATTTGCAGCATAATATCAAATTAGAATGGAATATTATCATCTTTCTCAATTGGTTCATCAACACGCTAAAAAGTTTGGAGATCAAGAAGCTTTAAAAATACGAGATAAAACGACAGGTGTATGGTCCTCAATTTCATGGGACGATTTTTCGAAAAAAATCATTGCCGTCGCTCGATCGATGTGTCATGCCGGGATTAAACCTCAATCGAATATAGGAGTTTACACTCAAAACATGGTCGAATGTCTGTATATCGATTTTGGCGCTTTTGCCAATCGGGCATCTGTGGTTCCGATGTATGCTACGTCTTCAATTCCTCAAATAATGTATATGATTGAAGAGGCGGAAATCCAATTGTTGTTTGTCGGTGAACAGCAACAGTATGACAATGCTTGGCAAGTATTCCAAACCGGAAATTTTTTAAAACAAATTGTTATCTTAGACAATTCCGTGGTAAAAGTTCCTGCTGATAAAGCATCCATATACTTTGATTATTTCAGTTCTCCGAAAAATCGTTCTTCACAAGACATGATTGCAGTGGATAGACGAATGAAAGAAGCAAGAAGTGAAGATATTGCGCATATTATTTACAGTTCCGGAACAACCGGGGAGCCTAAAGGGGTTATCTTAACCCATAACAACTATATGGAGACCTTTCGGTTGCATGATATACGAATGTCTTTTCTTCCACAACGATTTCTCTCTATCTGTTTTTTACCGTTGGCTCATGTCTTTGAAAAAGCATGGTCGATTTATTGCATTCATCGCGGTTGTACTTTGGCTATTAATTTAGATCCGAAGGAAATAACGACTACAATCAAAGAAATCAAGCCCGAAGCGATGTGTAGCGTACCGCGTTTTTGGGAAAAAGTGTATGCAGGAGTTCAAGAAAAAATTGAGGAATCAAATTTTATCATTAAAGCAATTTATTCAAATGCAGTAAAAACAGGGCGAAAATATAATCTTGATTCTATAAATGCAGGGAAAAAACCGTCCATATTTCTGAAATGGAGGTATAATTTTTATTCTAAACTTATATATTCCAAATTAAAAAAAGTACTCGGTATAGAAAGGGGAGTCATATTTCCATGTGCCGGAGCAATGCTTTCCGATAATATCGTGACTTTTCTACGATCGGTCGATATTCCTTTGGTGATTGGTTACGGATTAACTGAAACAACAGCAACTGTCAGTTTCTTTCCAACCACCGATTTTGAAATTGGTACCGTTGGAACAGCCTTACCCGAATTAGAAGTCCGCATTGGCGAAGACAATGAAATTCAGGTGAAAGGAAAAATAGTTATGAGCGAATATTACAAAAAACCACAGGAAACAACTGCCGCATTCACAACGGACGGATGGTTCAAAACAGGGGACGCAGGGAGCATTACGGAAAAAAACAGTATTATCCTGACAGAACGAATCAAGGATTTATATAAAACCTCCAATGGAAAATACATTGCGCCTCAACAATTGGAAGGTCGATTGATGGACGATAAATATATAGATACAGCTATCGTTATCGGAGACCAAAGAAAATATGTTACCGCATTAATTATTCCCGCTTATGATGAATTAAAAAAATATGCCTCCGAACATGGAATTCAATTTGAAAATATGCAGAACTTATGTAAAAATCAAACAATTATCGGATTATATGAAACCCGAATAAAATCTTTGGGAAATGAATTTGCTCGCCATGAACAAATTAAAAGGTTTACTTTGTTACCCGAACCATTCGCCATTGATACAGGAGAATTAACCAATACACTAAAAATGAAGCGCTTGTTTATAGCGGAAAAATTTAAAGACAGTATTGATAAAATGTACGAAGAATAAGGGATTGAAAAATATCATTATTGCTACAGAAGCGGAGAAACCACGCCCACAAATCGGATACGCAGCTTAACTCTAATTACTGTACCCTCGCCGGGAATCGAACCCGGATTTTCGGTTTAGGAAACCAACGTTCTATCCATTGAACTACAAGGGCGATATTTTTTAAAGCGACGCAAAAGTAATATTTTTTTTTGAAAGTACAAGAATGACCGACGACCGTAAATCCAAATCATTTCCTTGTTATTTAACGTTTGAGCATTTTTATACCGGGTCGACATCATATTGAATCATAAGTGTTGATGTCGATGAATCTTTCAGTATCCGGTTCTGTGACTCCTCTATGATTTCGTGCAATAACCGTAGAGAGACCCCGGACTCAATTTTTAATAATACCCGGCGAATATAGAGATTCCGAACTCGGCTCATGGGTGGTTTTTCCGGACCTAATACGCGATCGCCTAATTTTTCACGAAGCGATTGAACCAATGAGCGTGCCGATGAATTTACTACATCTTCTTTTTTGTTTTTCAGATAGATATAAATTAATCGATAGAAAGGAGGATAATGAAACAATTGCCTTTCTTCGATTTGCGTTTCATACATGGCTTCGTAATGATGCCTTATCGCACTTTGGATCAGCGGATGATCGGGATGTGAAGTCTGTAACAGGACTTCACCGGATGTTTTTCTCCTCCCGGCACGTCCCGCAACTTGTGATATCAATTGCCAAGCTCGTTCGTAGGCTCTGAAATCCGGAAAATTCATCAAAGAATCAGCATTGAGAATGCTTACCAAACTCACGTTATCGAAATCCAAGCCTTTGGAAATCATTTGAGTCCCGACTAAAACCTGGGTTTTACCGGAAGCAAAGTCGGATAAAATGGTCTCGAACGATTTTTTATTTTTGATTGTATCGGTATCAATCCGAGCGACTGAAATAGCCGGGAATAAGTTTTTAACTTCTTCTTCAGCTCTTTCCGTGCCAAATCCCATCGGCTTTAAATCCCGGTTTTCGCATTCGGGGCATTCGGAAAAAACAGGATAGGTTCGTCCGCAATAATGGCAGTTTAAGCGATTGCTTTGTTTGTGATAAGTCAAACTGACGTCACATGATCGGCATTTAGGCGTCCAATCGCAAATCCGGCAGGATAGGGCAGAAGAGAAGCCTCTACGGTTTTGAAACAGCAACACTTGCTCCCCTTTTTCAACGGCAGTTTGTATTTTTTCGATTAGAAGAGGAGAAAATATCGATTTCATTTTCTTTTTTCTTCTCAATTCTTTGACATCCACAGGAAGTATGGTTGGCAGTTCCTTTTCTTCAAAACGTTTATCCAATCGAACATAACCGTATTTACCGCTTTGAGCGTTAAAAAAAGATTCGATGCTTGGTGTAGCACTCCCTAAAAGCGTTTTAGCGCCTTGCATTTTTGCCAGCATAATAGCAGCGTTTCGAGCATGGTAGCGGGGAGCCGGATCTTGCTGTTTGTAACTCGGTTCATGTTCTTCGTCCACAATCACTAATCCTAAATCCCTGAAAGGTAAAAACAAAGAAGAACGAACTCCTAAAATAATGGGATAACCGGAATCGTCAAGTAAATCATTCCATAGCTCAACTCGTTCGTGATCGTTGATTTGGGAATGGTAAACCCCTACTTTGTTGCCGAAAAACTTTTGAATTCGCCCGGATATTTGAGTAGTCAAAGCAATTTCAGGAAGCAGAAACAGCACTTGCTTATTCATATCCAAAGTTTTCTTTATCAAATGCATATAGATTTCCGTCTTTCCCGAAGCAGTCACACCATGAAGAAGACAAACCTCTTTCTCTTTGAAGTTTTCCGTAATAGCATCATAGGCATTTTGTTGGTAGAGATTGAGCGTGTTTAGTTTATGAATCTCCCGGGTATAAACCGGCAATCGACTGAAGGTTTTATCAAAAACTTCCAAAATGCCTTTTTCGATTAATACGTTGAGTACAGATGCTTTTGCTTGGCATTTAGACAATAAAACTTTCTTAGAAACAATTCCTTGATTTGCTTCCGATTGATGAAAGAATTCCAAGAGTAATTCTTCCTGCTTTGTCGCTCGTTTCAACGATTGGAATAAACGATCGAAATCATCGGACCGGGAATTGCTTGAAGTGAGACGTATAAAAGTTTCCTTTTTTTCCGTATAAACAATCGACGATTCGGAACGCAATCCCGGTGGAAGCGCTGCATGATAAACTTCTCCGAGTTTGCATAAATAATAATCGGCAATCCACTCCCAAAAGTGAATTTGAGTAGGATGAACCAACGGATATTCGCTTTCGACCTTCAAAATCGGTTTAATCGTTTTCAACGATTCGGGTGGCGTGGGTCGAACAAAGCGAACGATTCCCGAATAGCGTTTGTTTTTCCCGAATTCTACGAATACGCGAATTCCCGGAGCAATCCGATTTTCCATCTCGGGAGGAACAAAGTATGTATAGGAATCGGCCAAGGGAACCGGTAATAATACTTCAATATACATTAAAAAAAGTAAGAAGCGGTTAAAGACCAAATTCGTGTTTTTGCTTTAATACCGGAAAATAGAAGATCCCCCTTATAATTAATCACAGAAATATTATTCCTGTAATCATTATTTAAAGCGATTTGGTAATTAACTCCTATTTGCAGATGTTTCAACAATTCTAATCCCGCGCCGAGATTTACGCCGACTCCGAATTGTTTACTTTTCCATTCGGTAATCACCATGTTGTAATTTTGATTAATAGTACCTTGTGTATTTAAAATGAAACTGATGTAGGGCCCGGCAGACCAATAACAGCCCAATTTTTTTGCAAACGAAAATTTTTGTTTTAATTGAATAGGAATGTCTAATGTGTTAACTTTTTCATTATATTTGGTGATTGTAAAACCCTCGGTGAATTTAATTCCACTCTCGCTGTACAGAAGAGCGGCATCTACTCCGAATCCGGTGAATGAAGCATATTCAATGATCGGACCCACTTGAAATCCGGTAAAATTATCGGGTTTTACTGCATCGGTGTTAAAAGCGGCTTTTGCTAAATTAACGCCGGCTTTTACGCCAATCCGAAGGCCGGCTTGGAGATAAAATGACGGCATGCAAAGGATTGCAGTTGTTATTACGATTGTTTTCTTCTTCATACTGTGTATAATTCCATCAATCGAATAGAAATTGTGTGTTTTTCTTAATCCTCGATTTATTTTGGATATTGTGTGATACTTACCAATTCAACCTCGTAAACCAAAGTAGAATACCCCAGTATAAGCGTTTGGGTAGTATATGTATAAGAATCAGTGAGAATAAGACCGGCGGGGCCATAACCTAAATAATAGGGAATCCAAATTTCCCATTTATCTCCGACCACCATGTTTTGTAATGCAAAAGAAAAACCCCTGAACATATTGGTAGGCGTAAATGAAGTATAGACATAGGATGAAGGAGAAACGACCATTAATGAAAATTCTACCGGAACATTATTTAGGCGGGTACCGTTATCAAAAACGGTACCATCATAATAACTTGCTTTGTAAAGTGCTTTTACATTGCTTGTTGCTAAAGGGTATTCGGTTCCCGTTCCGGTTTTGAGAACTTTGTAATAAATTCCGAAAGGACCGGTCTTGGTTTCAAGCGCCTTATAATGTGTATCTTTTGTAATCGCATCATAAGCGTTTATATTTGCTTCTCGCCATGCATCCGTACTGTCGTTTCTGTTACAGGCATTGAACAGTAGGATCAAAGCGGATAGTACCGATAGATAAAAGAAATATTTCATATAAAATATGGATGAATTGATTCTTAAATCATTAATTTAATAGCATGTAATTAATTTCAAAACTTAACTTCCGGCGCTTTTTCCGCTCCGGCTTCCGCTTTGAAATACGGTTTAGCGGAAAATCCCGAAATTCCTGCGATGATATTGGTTGGAAACTTTCGAATCAATGTATTGTAACTTTGAGCAGCGTCGTTAAACCGGGTGCGTTCGGTTGAAATCCGGTTTTCTGTCCCCTCGAGTTGGGCTTGTAAATCAAGGAAATTCTGATTGGCTTTCAAATCGGGATAAGCTTCCACATTAACTAATAAACGACTCAAAGCTGAACTTAGTTCGCCTTGAACCGCTTGAAACTGGGCCATGGTTTGCTCATTTAAGTTGGTCGGATCAATAGTCATTTGAGTGGCTTTTGCCCGCGCATTGATTACGTTTTCCAGCGTAGTCTGTTCATGGGTAGCATAGCCCTTAACAGTCGATACTAAATTGGGTATCAAATCGGAACGGCGTTGGTACTGGTTTTCCACGTTTCCCCAAGCGGATTTTACGTTTTCATCCTCTTTAACCATACCGTTATAAGCTCCTTGGTACCATAAAACAATAATAATTATCAGGACGATTAATCCGATGATTGCAATAAAAGACTTTTTCATTCTTCTGTAATTTGTTTTAATAAATTTTTCATATTCACTTTATCGGCGATTACTTCTCCCAGCCGGTCAATGAATACGCGTTCTTGCTCCATTGTATCGCGGAAGCGAATCGTCACGCAATTATCAACCAATGTATCGTGGTCGATAGTAATGCAGTAAGGAGTGCCGATGGCATCCTGCCGACGATATCGCTTGCCGATGGAATCTTTTTCATCGTATTGGCAAGGATAATCAAACTTTAGGTGATTCATAATTTCACGGGCTTTTTCGGGAAGTCCGTCTTTTTTCACCAAAGGCAAAACGGCTATTTTTACCGGAGCCAACACCGGCGGGATTTTTAAGACGACCCGGGTTTCTCCTGTATCCAAGGTTTCTTCGACGTAAGAGCCGGCTAAGATACTCAAAAACATTCGGTCAACTCCGATGGAAGTTTCAATGACATACGGAGTGTAAGACTGATTCAGCTCCGGATCGAAATATTGAATGCGCTTACCGGAATATTTTTCATGACTGCTTAAGTCGAAATCGGTACGCGAGTGAATACCTTCCACTTCTTTAAATCCGAAAGGCATCTCAAATTCGATGTCGGTGGCGGCATTGGCGTAATGAGCCAATTTGTCGTGATCGTGGAAACGATATTTATTATCTCCGAGACCCAAGGCTTTGTGCCACCTCATCCGAGTCTGTTTCCATTGTTCGAACCCTGTCAATTCATCGCCGGGCCGAACAAAAAACTGCATTTCCATCTGTTCGAACTCGCGCATCCGGAAAATGAATTGCCTTGCAACGATTTCATTTCTGAAAGCTTTTCCGATTTGAGCGATACCGAACGGGATTTTCATACGTCCGCTTTTCTGAACGTTCAAAAAATTAACGAAAATACCTTGCGCCGTTTCCGGGCGAAGGAATATCTTCATTGCACCATCGGATGTAGAACCCATTTCGGTTGCAAACATCAGATTGAATTGGCGAACCTCCGTCCAATTACGAGTTCCGGAAACCGGACAAACAATCTCATAGTCTAAGATAATCTGTTGAAGTTCTTCCAAATCGGTTTCATTTAACGCTTTAACAAAACGTTTATGTAATTCGTCTTTCTTGGCTTGGTTTTCCAATACCCGCGGATTGGTTTCACGAAACTTTTGTTCATCAAATGCATCGCCAAAACGTTTAACCGCTTTCTCTATTTCTTTGTCAATTTTATCGTCAAATTTAGCTAAATGTTCTTCAATCAGCACGTCGGCGCGATAGCGTTTTTTAGAATCTTTGTTATCGATCAAAGGATCATTAAAAGCATCCACATGGCCCGATGCCTTCCAAATGGTCGGATGCATGAAAATGGCGGAATCGATGCCGACAATATTTTCGTTTAATAAAGTCATGCTGTCCCACCAATATTTTTTTATATTATTCTTAAGCTCAACTCCATACGGTCCGTAATCGTAAACAGCGCCCAATCCGTCGTAAATTTCAGAAGAAGGAAAAACGAACCCGTACTCTTTACAATGCGATATTATTTTTTTGAAAACATCTTCTTGTTGCGTCATAAAATAAAAATAGCGTTAATTCTTTTATTTTTATCGTATTTTTTATTGATTTGAAGGTGCAAAGTAAACGATTTTTTTTTGAAAGCGAAAACATTTTACTTACAAATTTGTTTTAAGTAAAAAAAGTAATCATTGTAAACAAAAAGAGAGACAGCATGGAATACGATTTAAATAAAAGGATAGTAGCAAACGTATTAAAGCATATTCCCAAAAATAAGAAGGTGGTGGTATATTTAGTCAATACGTTGAATATAAGTCGCGAATCTGCCTATCGCAGAATGCGGGGCGATATCCCGTTTACTATTGAAGAATTAATAAAATTAGCAACCAAATTAGATTTTTCAATCGATACTATTTATGGCCAAGAGAAACAAAACCATGCATTTGATGATTTTTCGAGATTAGGGAATAATACGACTGATTTTTTCATCGTGATGCTTAAAAAATATGATGAATTGTATGAAAGGATAAAAAATGCAAATACATTAGAAACTATCATGGCTTTTAATACTTTTCCACCTCCTTTCTATATGGATTTTTTTAATCTATTTAAGTTTATGTATTATAAATGGTTGCATCAAGATGAATGTATTTATCGAAACACACCCTATTCGAAAACGGTTCTTCCGGAAGAAGTTATCATTTACCAGAGAAAGATGAAAGGAAGTTATTTGCATGGGAATAATGTGGTGCTTATTTTAGATATGAATATTATTTTAAATTTAATTCAAGAGATACAATACTTTTACCATCGAAAATTACTAACCAATGAGGAATTGCTTATACTTAAAGAAGAAGTAGTTCAATTAATTGATTTATATGAAAATATAGTGCAATCCGGAAAAATGGGATCGGCAAAAGTACACATATATTTATCATCGCTTTGCGTTAATTCCAATACGGTTTATTATGAATATGACGATAAAATGGAACCGTTTTTTTGGATATTTACAATCAATCCGGTGGTTATTCAAAACCCGGGAATTATCTCAATGCAATTAAAATGGCTTTATACCTTGAAACGACAATCATCGCTCATTACGCAATCCAATGAAATTATGCAAGCCGAGTTCTTTTTCCGACAAAGGGAATATATCGATAAATATTTATCGATTGAAAATACCCTCTGACAATTTGATGTATTGGGTATATTTCAAATTTTTAAATTAACCGGATTTATCGTACCTTTGCATTTGAAAATTATTCATAAACTTATTCGGAAATGATTCTCTTTTTCAAAACAAATGCAAATTCGATAATTGCAGTTGAAACACATGTAAAACTTTCAAAAACAGATAATAAACGATTGCTTTGGCTGTTCGATAATGCCGAATTACTGCCAAAGAAAAATATTGACGCTTTCCTGATTGGCCCTCGTCGCGAGATGATTACGCCTTGGAGTACAAATGCCGTTGAAATTACGCAAAACATGGGTATTACCGGCATAAGCCGGATCGAAGAATTTTATATCGTGCCGGATAAAACCGCCGAATACGACCCGATGCTGCAACGATTGTACAACGGAATCGGGCAAGATATTTTCACAATCAATAAAAAACCGGAAGCCGGCGTTTTCATCGACGATATCGCATTATATAATCAACAAGCGGGTTTGGCTTTAAGTCATGACGAAATTGAGTATTTAAACAACCTGAGTATAAAGACAGGCCGGAAACTAACCGACAGTGAAGTCTTCGGTTTCTCCCAAGTCAATTCCGAACACTGCCGGCATAAAATTTTTAATGGTATGTTTATTATTGATGGTGTTGAAAAAGAATCCACGCTTTTCGACATGATTCGTAAAACCTCTCAACTGAATCCCAATCATTTAATATCTGCTTATAAAGATAATGTCGCTTTTAACGAAGGGCCGGTTATCGAGCAATTCGCCCCGCTTTCGGGCGATAAACCGGACTATTTTGCCGTAAAAAATATCGAAACCGTTATTTCTATTAAGGCGGAAACGCATAATTTTCCAACTACCGTTGAACCGTTTAACGGTGCCTCGACCGGAACCGGAGGTGAAATCCGCGACCGCCTGGGAGGAGGAAAAGCATCCTTACCCATTGCCGGAACAGCAGTTTACATGACTTCATATCCCCGAACGGATGAAAACAGGGAATGGGAAATTGCCATACAGCCACGGAAATGGCTCTATCAAACGCCCGCTCAAATCTTGATCAAGGCTTCCAACGGCGCCTCCGATTTTGGGAATAAATTCGGTCAACCTTTGATTTGCGGTTCATTATTGACTTTCGAACATGAAGAAAACCGCAAGAAATTCGCTTACGACAAAGTAGTCATGATGGCAGGCGGAGTCGGCTTTGCAAACAAACGCGACGCTCTGAAAGGAACGCCGAAACCCGGAGAAAAAGTAGTGGTTTTAGGTGGAGACAATTATCGAATCGGTATGGGAGGGGGCTCCGTTTCGTCGGTAGCCACCGGCGAATTCTCCGGAGGAATCGAACTAAATGCCGTACAACGCGCAAATCCCGAAATGCAAAAACGCGTTTCAAACGTGATTCGCTCGTTAGCCGAATCAGATAATAATCCGATTGTATCCATTCACGATCATGGCGCCGGCGGACATTTGAACTGCTTATCCGAATTAGTGGAAATTACCGGCGGGAAAATTGAACTGTCGAAATTACCCATCGGAGATCCGACCCTCTCGGCGAAAGAAATCATCGGCAACGAAAGCCAGGAAAGAATGGGTTTGTTGCTTGAAAAGAATGATATTGAACGAGTCCGTAAAATTGCCGAACGCGAGCGTTCCCCGATGTACGTAGTTGGAGAAACTACCGGCGACGGAAAATTGGTATTCGAGCAAGCCGACGGTCAGAAACCTCTAAATTTGCAAATTGCCGATTTCTTCGGAAAACCGCCGCGCACCGTAATCAACGGTTTATCTATCAAAGAAGAGTTCAGAAAAGTAGAATATTCAATCGACCGATTAAACGAATACGTGGAAATCGTATTACAATTGGAAGCAGTTGCTTGCAAAGATTGGTTGACTAACAAAGTTGACAGGTCGGTAACCGGAAAAGTTGCACGTCAGCAATGCCAAGGGGAGATTCAGTTGCCACTGAGCGACTTGGGAGCCGTTGCTTTGGATTACCGTGGAAAAAAAGGCATTGCAACTTCCATCGGTCATGCCTCGCAAGCCGGATTAATTAATCCTGCCGCAGGTTCGATTTTATCTGTTGCTGAAGCGCTTACAAATATTGTTTTTGCTCCTTTGAAAGCCGGAATCGCCGGCATTTCGCTGAGCGCCAACTGGATGTGGCCCTGCAAAAATCCGGGAGAAGACGCTCGTCTATATGAAGCAGTAACAGCCTGTTCCGATTTTGCTTGCGATTTAGGGATTAATATTCCGACCGGAAAAGATTCACTTTCGATGACTCAAAAATACGGAGACGAAAAAGTGTATGCACCCGGAACAGTGATTATTTCCGCCGCGGCTGAAGTAACGGATATTCGCAAAATCGTATCCCCGGTTTTAGTCAATAATCAACGTTCTTCGCTTTATTATATTGATTTTTCATTTGAACCCTTTCAATTGGGAGGTTCAGCTTTTGCGCAATCGCAAAACCGATTGGGTGATAAAGCGCCTACCGTCGGGGATGCGGAATATTTCATAACCGCTTTCAATACAATTCAGGAATTGATTGAAAAAGAACTGATTCTTTCCGGTCACGATATTTCCGGCGGCGGAATGATTACCACCCTGCTCGAAATGAATTTCGGAAACGAATCAGGCGGTATGGAAATCAATTTAGATAAATTAGCCGAAAAAGATTTAATCAAAATATTATTCAGCGAAAACCCGGGCATCATTATTCAAGTGGAAGATCGGGATGGGGTGGACCAAATCTTTGAAAAAAACGGAATCGCATATGCTAAGATCGGTAAACCGGCGCTCGAACGACAGATTCTTATTTCCAAAGGCGATGCTTCGTATCATTTGGGAATCGACTTTCTTCGGGATGTTTGGTATTCATCTTCCTATTTGTTAGACCGATTGCAATGCAACGAAGATTGTGCAAAAGAACGCTTTCTGAATTACAAACAGCAGCCGCTGCAAATTCGATTCAATAAAAGTTTCAACGGAACTTTGGCCGAATACGGTTTGACTTTCGACCGAAAAAGCGCTTCGGGCATCCGAGCGGCTATTGTACGTGAGCAAGGCACCAACGGCGATCGTGAAATGGCATACAGTTTATATCTTGCGGGATTCGATGTCAAAGATGTTCATACCACCGATTTAGTATCGGGTCGTGAAACCTTGGAAGATATTAATCTCTTGGTTTTTTGCGGAGGATTTGCCAATTCCGACGTATTGGGTTCTGCCAAAGGCTGGGCAGGCGTATTCCTGTACAATGAAAAAGCCAAACAGGCGCTTGATAAATTCTATGCCCGCCCCGATACTTTAAGTCTCGGAATTTGCAACGGTTGTCAATTGATGATTGAACTAAACCTGATCACTCCCAAACACAAAATACATCCGAAGATGCAGCGCAACGATTCTCATAAATTTGAATCGGCATTTCTTTCGTTGACGATTCCCAAAAATAAGTCAATCATGCTGCATACATTGGCGGGTAGTCGATTAGGCGTTTGGGTAGCTCACGGAGAAGGTAAATTCCGGTTTCCATTCGAAGAGAAAAAATATTCTGTTGCAGCCAAATATTCCTACGACGCATACCCCGGCAATCCGAACGGATCAGATGAATCAATTGCAGGCATTTGTTCCAAAGACGGACGCCATCTCGCATTAATGCCTCATCCCGAGCGAGCCATTTTCCCTTGGCAATGCGCTTATTATCCCAATCAAAGAAAAAATGATGAAATTACGCCATGGATCGAAGCATTTGTTAATGCCCGGAAATGGATTGAGAAAAATTACTCGTGAAAAGTCAATTTTATCGGGCGAATCTCCGGGATAGATTCGGGCAAATCTTTTCTAATTCGTTTTTTTTTGTTAACTTTGTAATCCGTAGACAAACAAAATAATGAATAATTAGTTTATAATGAGCGAAGAAATTAAGAATAATCACAACGAGTATTCCGCAGAAAGTATACAAGTATTGGAAGGGTTGGAAGCGGTGAGAAAACGTCCGGCAATGTATATCGGCGATATCAGCGAAAAAGGTTTACATCATTTGGTTTATGAAGTGGTCGATAATTCGATTGATGAAGCTTTGGCCGGTTATTGTAAGAAAATTGAAGTCTTTATCAATGAAGACGGTTCGATTACCGTAAAAGACGATGGCCGCGGAATCCCGGTTGATTATCACGAAAAGGAACATAAATCGGCTTTGGAAGTGGTTTTAACTTTGTTGCACGCAGGTGGAAAATTTGATAAAGATTCCTATAAAGTTTCCGGAGGATTGCACGGCGTCGGCGTGTCTTGTGTGAATGCCTTATCCATATTCTTAAAAGCGGAAGTTCACCTGAATGGGAAAATATACACTCAAGAATTTTCATGCGGAAAACCGACCACCAAACTTCTCACCTTAGGCGAAACTTCTGAGCGCGGAACGATTATTACCTTCAAACCCGATGCTTCTATTTTTATTGTTACCGAATTCAAATACGAAATTTTATCTAAACGATTGCGGGAATTAGCCTATCTGAATGCCGGCGTCCGATTGGAATTAACAGATAAACGGGTGATTAAAGACGACGGATCTTTCAAACACGAAACTTTTTTCTCGGAAGATGGCTTAAAAGAATTTGTGAAATTCATTGATGCGAATAAAGAACCGTTGATTCCGAACATCATCCATATTGTCACGGAAAAACAAGGAGTTCCCGTCGAAGTCGCTATGACTTACAATACATCCTATATCGAAAACCTGTATTCGTATGTTAACAATATCAATACAATCGAAGGGGGCACCCATTTAGCGGGATTTCGAAGAGGGTTGACCCGAACGTTGAAAAAATACGCCGAAGAATCGAAAATGCTGGAAAAAGTAAAAGTGGAAATCAATGGCGATGATTTCAGGGAAGGATTGACCGCAGTGATTTCCATTAAGGTACAAGAGCCTCAATTTGAAGGACAAACAAAAACAAAATTAGGTAACAACGAAGTAATGGGTGCAGTCGATATGGCTGTAAGCGAAACTTTAGGAAATTTTTTAGAAGAGCATCCGAAAGAAGCTCGGATTATTGTAGAAAAAGTCATTCTTGCGGCAACTGCTCGTCATGCCGCCCGGAAAGCCCGCGAAATGGTTCAACGGAAATCGCCGCTTTCGGGAGGAGGATTGCCGGGGAAATTAGCCGACTGTTCGGATAAAGACCCCGCTCGTTGCGAAATTTTCCTTGTCGAGGGAGATTCGGCGGGAGGAACCGCAAAACAAGGTCGTGACCGCCAATTTCAAGCCATTCTGCCCTTACGCGGAAAAATTCTGAATGTAGAAAAAGCCATGCATCACAAAGTGTTGGAAAGCGAAGAAATTCGTAATATCTATACTGCTTTAGGCGTTACCATCGGAACCGAAGATGATTCAAAAGAATTGAATATGAATAAGCTGCGCTACCATAAAGTAGTTATCATGACCGATGCCGACGTGGACGGAAGTCATATCGCTACCTTAATACTTACTTTCTTTTTTCGGCACATGCGCCCGATGATTGAAAACGGCTATATTTATATTGCTACGCCTCCCTTGTATCTGATGAAAAAAGGCAAAACCGAAGAATATTGCTGGACCGACCAACAACGTCAAGCGTTTATTAACCGATATGCAGAAGGTAACGAAAATTTGACAACAACCCAACGCTACAAAGGCTTGGGAGAGATGAACGCATCTCAACTATGGGAAACAACAATGAATCCCGATTTGCGAACTTTGCGACAGGTTTCTATTGAAAATGCCGCGGAAGCGGATAATGTATTTTCTATGCTAATGGGCGAAGATGTGGCACCCCGCCGTGAATTTATTGAAGAAAACGCTACTTACGCTAATATTGACGTATAATATGCTAATTGGCTTATCGGTCAATCATAAAGAAGGTACGTCGCGCATTGCCGACGCTTATGTAAATGCAGTCGTCAAAGCAGGAGGAACGCCGGTTTTGATCCCGCTCATTACTAATGAAGCAATGTTTCAAGAAATCCTACGGTCAATCGATGGTCTGATCCTTTCGGGAGGCGGCGATATTTATTCTCCGTTATTTGGAGAAGAATTGCATCCGGCAGTGGAAAGTTATGATTTGGAGCGTGACCGGTATGAAATAGCGTTGGTGAAACAAGCGGCCGAAAGGCAAATACCCATTTTGGGAATTTGTCGCGGATGTCAGCTGATTAACATTGCTTTCGGCGGAAATCTGTTTCAGGACATTCCGACACAAATTCCGGAATCGACTGTCAATCACAATCAAGAAGAAGCACGAGAAATAGCCACACATTCCGTTAAAATTATTCCCGGTTCTCGGCTTTATCAAATAACTCAGGCAGAGCATATCCGTGTTAACTCTTTTCATCATCAAGCGGTGAAAGCAGTGGCCCCCGGATTTGAAGCGGTTGCTTGGGCAGAAGATGGTGTACCGGAAGGTATTGAATCAAACGAAAGTAAAGTGATTTTGGGCGTTCAGTGGCATCCCGAAAACGGAGCTGTCGCCGGAGATCCCGTCATGCTCGATACATTCAAATATTTGGTAAGCGAAGCGGCATTGTTTAAAAAAATGAAAGCGCTGCATCAAAAAATATATACCATCGATTCGCATTGCGATACCCCGATGTTTTTCAAATACGACATCGATATCGGGAAAGATAATCCCTCCCTTAGAATCAATCCGAAGGATTTAGGCGCTACTGAAAATGAGACGGTAGATTATGCACTTAAAACGGATATACCGAAAATGAATACCGGGATGTTGGATGCTGTTTTTATGGTCGCATATATTCCTCAGGGAGAGCGAACGCCCCAAGATTCGCAGCAGGCATTTGAAAAAGCGGTGTCAATTATCAAAGAATTGAAACGGCAAATCAAAAATAATTCGACGACTGTAGCCCAAGCCCGTACGGTATCCGATTTGAAAAAAAATAAAACCGAAGGGAAAAAATCCATTTTTATCGGCGTTGAAAACGGCTATGCCATAGGAAAAGATATCGGCAATATTAAACGTTTCGCAGACTTGGGAGTTAAATACATTACGTTGTCACACAATGGGAATAACGATATTTGCGATTCCAATAACGGACCTGTGGAACACAATGGCCTCAGTGAATTTGGGAAAGAAGTAATCAAAGAAATGAATCAATGCGGAATCATTGTTGATATTTCGCATACTTCCGAAAAAACCGCATTCGATGCATTGGCGATCAGCCGGTATCCCATCATTGCTTCTCATTCTTCCGTTAAAGCGCTTTGCAATCATCCGCGAAATCTTTCCGATCAACTAATCAAAGCCATTGCAGATAAAGGAGGAGTTGTACATATCTGTCTGTATCATGGGTTTCTCACAAAGACCGGACAGGCATCGGTTCAGGATGCAGTTGATCATATCGATTATATTGTTCGATTGGTTGGCATCGACTATGTAGGCATCGGTTCGGATTTCGATGGCGGCGGAGGTATCAAAGGATTACAATCGTCGGGCGAATTTCCGCAAATCACGATGGAACTGATTCGCAGAGGTTACTCCGATACCGACATTGCTAAAATTCTGGGAGGAAACCTGATGCGAGTAATGGAATCGCAGAAATAATATAAAGATATGGAAGTAAAAAAGATCGTTTTTATCACCGGATCGACGGACGGAATAGGGAAGGCTTGCGCTTATAAGTTCGCATCTCAAGGTTTTTCTCTGATCTTAAACGGACGAAATACGTTTAAATTGGAAGCCTTGAAAAAGGATTTGATTAAGAAATACGACAGCGATGTGTTCCTTCTGCCTTTTGATGTTCGAGACCGCGAAGCTGTCCGGCAAGCCATCGATAGTATACCCGAAAGTCGGCAAGCTATCGATGTCCTTATCAATAACGCGGGATTAGTGCTGGGCGTTGAAAAAGAATTTGAAGTTGATCCCGACGATTGGGATATCATGATCGATACGAATATCAAAGGTTTGCTTTCCGTCACCCGACGGGTGGTTCCGGGCATGATCGCAAGAGGCACCGGACACATCATCAATATTGGTTCGATTGCCGGCGATGCAGCTTATCCCGGCGGAAGCGTCTATTGCGCTACAAAATCGGCTGTGAAAATACTTACCGACGGATTGCGTATAGATTTGGTAGATACGCCTTTGCGTGTCACAAATGTCAAACCCGGGATGGTAGAAACGCATTTTTCACTTACCCGCTACCGAGGCGATCAAGCAAAAGCCGATGCCGTTTACATGAACATGCAACCTTTAACCCCGGAAGATATTGCAGATGCTGTATATTTCGCCGCATCAGCGCCGCCGCACGTTCAAATTGCCGAAATACTGATTTTACCTACGAATCAGGCAACGGGAACGATAGTACATAGGAAAGAGTTATGAGTTATGAATTATGAATTATGAATTAATAATGCTGCTCAAATAATTCATAGTTTCCGATACGGAATTAACCGCAACATTTTCCGCAACCGGGCTATTGATATATACTCGCCCGTTGTACAGATAAACGTCGATTTTTGTAGGTTCATAAACTATAGAATTTTTTTTTTTGATTTCATCAAGAATTTATGCAATGGTATTGATTGTTTCTATGGAAAAGGTTGCCGGGAATAGACCTTAGCTCACCGAACTTCCCGCTTCCAGACTCGCATCGGGATGAATCAGACGCAAGTTTCCGGCAAAAGATTCGGCGGAAAGCAACATGCCTTGAGACATAATTCCTTTGATTTTTCGTGGTTCCAAATTGGCGATAAAGCAAACCGTTTTTCCAACCAGTTCTTCCGGTTGGTAATATTCGGCGATGCCCGAAAGGATGGTACGTCCGCCCAATCCGTCGTCGATCTTGAACTGCAGCAATTTGTCGGCTTTGGGAACTTTCTCGCATTCCAGCACTTTGCCCACGCGAATGTCCAACTTGGCAAAATCGTCGTAAACAATCGTTTCCTTTACCGGATTTGCCTGCTTTTCATTCAATTCGTTGGCTTTTTTCGTATCTATCAGTTTTTGAATTTGCTTTTCGATAACTTCGTCTTCTATTTTTTCAAACAGCAATTCGGGAGTATTCAGGCGGTGACCTTCTTCTAATAAATCAATGCTTCCCAATTCGTTCCAACTCATATAGTTTTTATCAATCAGCCGTTTGACTTTCCGGGAAGAAAACGGCAAAAACGGCTCAATGGCAATCGCTAAATTGGCGGTTATCTGCATACTGAGGTTTAATATCGTAGCAGTTCGAGTCATATCGGTTTTCGCTATTTTCCAAGGCTCCATATCGGCTAAATATTTATTTCCGATACGCGCCAAGTTCATCGCTTCTTTTAGCGCTTCGCGAAAACGAAACAGATTTATATAGTTTTCCATTTCAACTTTGGTAAGCTCAAATTCCCGGAATGTTTCCTTGTCATAATCGGTTAATTCGCCCCGTCCCGGAACTGTCCCGTTGAAATATTTATGCGTTAAAACCATCGAACGGTTGACAAAATTTCCCAATATGGCAACTAATTCATTGTTATTTCTTGCTTGAAAATCTTTCCAAGTGAAATCGTTGTCTTTGGTTTCGGGCGCATTGGCTGTCAACACATAGCGCAAAACGTCCTGTTTTTCCGGGAAATCTTCTAAATATTCGTGCAACCAAACTGCCCAATTGCGGGAAGTGGATATTTTATCGCCTTCCAGATTCAGAAATTCATTGGCAGGAACATTATCGGGAAGAATGTAACTTCCCTCGGCTTTTAACATAGCCGGGAAAACGATGCAATGAAAAACGATGTTGTCTTTGCCAATGAAATGAACCATCCGGGTGGTTTCGTCTTTCCACCATTTTTCCCAATCGTCGGGAGAATATTCGATGGTATTGGAAATATATCCGATCGGCGCATCAAACCAGACATACAGGACTTTCCCTCCGGCGCCTTCTAACGGAACGGGAACGCCCCAATCCAAATCGCGGCTCACGGCTCTCGGCTGTAATCCCATGTCTAACCACGATTTGCATTGACCGTACACATTCGATTTCCATTCTTTATGATCGTCTAAAATCCATTTTTTCAGCCACGCTTCGTGTTTATCCAAAGGCAGATACCAATGTTTGGTTTCTTTCAACACGGGGACGCTTCCGCTGATTGTCGATTTGGGTTCAATCAATTCCATTGGACTGAGCGATGTACCGCAAACTTCGCATTGGTCGCCGTAAGCTTTTTCGTTCCCGCAATGCGGACATTTACCGGTGATGTATCGATCGGCTAAAAATTGCCCGGCATCTTCGTCGTAATACTGCTCGGATGTTTTTTCGATAAACTCGCCTTTTTCATACAGTTTTTTAAAGAAATCGGATGCTGTTTTTTTATGGATGGAAGAAGTTGTCCGAGAATAAATATCGAAAGTTATCCCGAAATCTTCAAAGGATTTTTTGATGAGAAAATGATAGCGATCGACAATTTCTTGAGGTTTCACGCCTTCGGTTCGCGCTTTCAAAGCGATGGGAACGCCGTGTTCATCGGAACCTCCGATGAATAATACTTCTTCGCCTTTCAAGCGGAGATAACGGGCATAAATATCAGCCGGGACATAAACCCCGGCAAGATGCCCGATATGGACGGGGCCATTGGCGTAAGGAAGCGCTGAAGTAATCAATGTGCGTCGAAAAGTTTTACTCATTGTGCAAAATTTTTCGGCAAAGGTATAAAAATTATGCTATATTCCCAGTCCTCCCGTAAATGTATCTTCAACCGCTTTGGTTTGTATTATTTTGGAATTGGGAGGGACACTATGCGTTAACCATACATTTCCACCGACTATGGTGCCCTTACCTATGGTGATGCGACCGAGTATCGAAGAATTGGAATAAACGGTGACATGGTCTTCCAAAATCGGATGCCGGGGCATGTCGATCGGTTTGCCGGTTTCATCCGGTACAAAATTTTTTGCACCGAGAGTAACTCCTTGATACAAGCAAACATGATTCCCGATCACGGAAGTTTGTCCGATGACTATTCCCGTTCCGTGATCGATACTGAAATATTCGCCGATGACCGCCCCGGGATGGATATCGATCCCTGTTTCGGTATGCGCCATTTCGGTAATGATTCGCGGAATAAGAGGAATTCCGGCTAAGTACAATTCATGCGCAATCCGGTAATTCAGTAAAGCTTTTATCGCCGGATAACAAAAAATGATTTCGCCATAACTTTTTGCCGCCGGATCATTATCATACACCGCTTTGATGTCTGTCGACAACAAACGTTTGATTTCCGGCAATTGATCAATGAAAAGCAATGTTTTCTCTTTCGCTGTTCTATAAGCGTCTTCTGTAGCGGATTCAAAGGTTAAAGCCCTGTAAATCTGTTCAAACAATAAATGATACAATTTCTCGGTATTAACCCCTACGTGATATTGAATGGAATTCTCCGTTACCAACGGATTACCGAAATATCCGGGGAAAATAATTTCCCGGATAACATCAACTATTTCCTTTAAGGTTTGTACTGTTGGTAATTGTTTATCGTACATAGAAATATAACGGTAATTCGGATGACGGATATCCGTCAGCTTTTCTACGATGTTATTGATAAGTTCTTGTAAAATCATAATTCACAAAGGATATTCTTCGAAAGCATACAACACAGTCGATAAATACCTTTCGCCTGTGTCGGGAAGGATAACGACAATTCTTTTGCTTTTATTTCCGGGTTCTTTTGCTACTTGAACAGCTGCGAACAAGGCTGCACCGGAAGATATTCCAACGAGTAATCCTTCTGTTTTTGCAACTTGACGCGAGGTCAGAATTGCTTCGTCGTTGGTAACCGGAATAAAGCGGTCAACCACGCTCGGATCAAAAATTTTAGGAATAAACCCTGCTCCGATCCCTTGAATTTTGTGGGGTCCTGCTTTTCCTCCGGACAAGACATGAGAGTCAGCCGGTTCAACCGCGACAATTTCGATAGCCGGATTCAATTCCTTAAGTCTTTTACCTATGCCGCTGATTGTTCCGCCCGTTCCAACGCCTGCGACGATACAGTCAATCTTCCCATCAGTATCTTTCCAAATTTCTTCAGCGGTTGTTTCATAATGAACGAGTGGATTAGCGGGATTTTCGAATTGTTGCAGAATCATTGAACCGAATATTTCACTTTTCAATTCTTCTGCTTTTGCAATGGCTCCCGACATCCCTTCTCCTCCGGGAGTAAGTACGATTTCGGCTCCCAATGCTTTAAGCAACAATCTCCGTTCCATACTCATGGTTTCGGGCATCGTGAGTATAAGCCGGTAGCCTTTTGATGCAGCGACCGCTGCTAATCCGATACCGGTATTTCCACTGGTAGGTTCGATAATGACTCCCCCTTTATCGAACAAACCTTTATTCTCTGCATCATTGATCATCGCGTATGCAATCCGATCTTTGATGCTTCCCGCAGGGTTAAAATATTCCAGCTTGGCAATAATGTGAGCATCTATTGAAAGATAATTCTCAAAAGACATAAGTTCCAATAAGGGCGTATTACCAATCAGTTCAGGCAGGTTTTTTGCTATTCTTTCCATGTATCTGTTATTTTACGTCACTGCAAAGATAACTCCTAATTTTGAAAAAAAAAATAGATGAAATTATGAATTCGAAGAATCAACGTAGTCAATTATAATTTCTACAATACGTCACTCCTCGAAACATCCCACGAAGTCGGAAAATATATCCCGGGTTACAAAAACTCAAAACTCATAACTCATAACTCCTAACTCAAAAAATCATTTCGTGGGTAAAAACCACTATTTTGTGGACGCAGGATACCGGTTTGTGGATAGCTCCCTTTTTTTGTATTTAAAGAAAATTTTTGTATATACATTTGAGGCGCAATAATCTATAAAAAGCATCGGATAAATTGTTAAATAAATAATATACAAAATGAAAAGATTACTATTCCTTTTAGCAGTTGCGCTTATCGGATTCGCTTCCATAGCGCAAAACAGGCGTTATGTGACGCAGAACGGAACCGGAAACGGAACCTCATGGGCTACCGCTTCCGGTAATTTACAGGCAATGATTGATTCGTTGCAACTCACGGGCGGCGAAGTTTGGGTAGCTGCCGGAACCTATCGCGGCGACGGAGTCGCTGCAAACGGCGCATTTACATTGCGGGCCGGAGTAAACGTTTACGGCGGATTTGCAGGAAACGAACCGGCGGGCTACGACTTAAGCCTGCGCGATTTCAATGCAAACGCTTCCATTTTGGATGGACAGCAGAAACAACGGGTCTTAATCCAGCCGGCCGATTTCCCGACCGGAACACAAACCGTTTGGGACGGCTTTACGATTCAAAACGGATTTGCCAATAATACAACAGGAGCAGGGGCTTCGCTGCGAACCAACGTCCTGCTGAAAAACTGTATCGTTCAATACAATAAAAGTACAGGTACCAACGGACATGGCGCCATCTATGTTTTGGCAACCGCCGGTAACTATACCTATATTACCGACTGTAAAATTGCCAACGACACCATTGGCGGATATGGCGGCGGCATCTTTGCAACTTACGCAAAAATCAGAAACTGCGAAATAACAAAGAATCTCTGCAACGGCGAAGGCGGCGGAATACACGCAGTATCTACGGACATATACGGTTGTAAAGTCAGTTTTAATCAGGAAAAATGGGGTTATGCCGGCGGCGTAAGGTTGGAAAATTCAAACCTGATAAACAGCGTGGTGAACAACAACAACGGCGGAACCGGAGGCGGCGTGCGCATCGTAAGTGGCGGTAGCATTATTAATTGCGATATTGTGAATAATGTGGCGCGAAATTCAGGCGGAGGTGCAATAGCTTTTTACAGTGGAGTAGCTACCGTTACTAATTGTATCATTTGGGGAAACACCAATACGACAGGAGCTGCGGAACGGCTAAACGGTACTCCGAATAGTCTAACCTATACCGCAATAGATGGCTTGCTCTATACCGGCGCCGGCAATATCAATCTGGCAAGCGCCAACGATGGAACCGACGCTGCCGCTTTTTATGTCCGGTTTAGCGATTATACCAATCAGGATTACCGGTTACAAGCCAATTCTGCTTGTGTGAACAAAGGGATTAATAGCGCTATTACAGAAATTGCCGATATCGCAGGAAGTCCGAGAATAGCCTACGAAACTGTGGATTTAGGCGCTTATGAATATAACGAAACCGATAGTATCGTGCCGTCGCAACTGATGGCGGGAACTTACACCATAGATAACACTCAACCGACTCAAAACCGAAATTACAATACCTTCCCTGAAGCTGTTAATGATTTGAATCGCCGCGGAATTTCAGGCTCGGTTGTTTTTGAGATTTCGGCGGGACAAATCCATAACATTGCATTTACCGACAATTATGGCTTGCGTATCACACAGACCGCTGGCAAAATGCGCCGGTTATCTTTCGCAAATCGGGAACAGGAGTAAATCCGCTGCTGAAGGTTACCGGAACTTCTGCCTCGAATGATGCCTGCTTCTATTTATACAGCGTCAACTACATCACTT
>Ga0209629_10000155_pt1 | contig 33185 bp, 41 predicted proteins | sample TergutCu122P5_FD_187286 | JGI IMG/M metagenome (GOLD analysis project Ga0209629, IMG submission 187286) | Cubitermes ugandensis P5 segment gut microbial communities from Kakamega Forest, Kenya - Cu122 P5 (SPAdes) (version 2) | ecosystem: Host-associated > Arthropoda: Insects > Digestive system...
CCTGCTATGAAATGTTCGATCAATCGCTCTTGTTGGGTTTTGCTCAGTCGACTTTTTCGCATGTGGCCATCTTAGACAATTTACATTATCTAGGACAGCCCCAAATGAAATCCATATTTACGCCTGTTCTTCGACTCCGCTGAAAAATTTTCAAGGGTCAGGAGAATATAGGGAATTGCCCATAATTGAATGCCGGAATATGCCCATATCCGCATTTTATCAGCACGACGGAGCATTGATTGAAATTTTTCGCTTGGCAGATTTCCGGTTCTGCAAAGATTCCAACAGAAAACGTAAGCTTTTGCCCGGAAATCTGATTCATAAAACTGCGAATGTATTTTTCTCCCGCGAGCATCATCAAAGCCATCGGGAGCCAAACCGTGAAACCGGGAATTTCTGCAAGCGAGAATACAGTCATCAAGCGGATCGGCGTTTGGTGGCAAATTCGGATGGTCGAATCGAGGAGTGATATTGGGATTAGGCGTATGAGAGGCATACAGATGGACAATCTCATGGCAAGCATCGCAATACGGGAAAATGCCTTTCTGTTTGTATTGCGGGGTTGCTTTTCTGAGAAATTCAATGGGGCCAACCAATGGGCCGTGAATTGAACCGTACCGAGCTTTGTCCATGGCGCTCTCCCAATAGATGGGAAGTGAATGATAACAAAGAAAATAGCCCATCCACAATGATTGTGATGGGTAACGTAGTGTAGCTGCAATAATTAGCAAGTCAAGACTCGCCGCCTAACGGCGGGTAGTCAAACCAAGGAAAATCAAAATGGAATTTGACGAATTTGAAGAGCGGATTGTCAGACGAACATTACAAAACGTCGTGGATGCCTGCTTGTATTCAGGGTCACGAGGACGAGGCATTGTAAGTGTCGAGCGTGATAACCGGTCTTTTCTGCTTCTTTTGCAAGAAAAACCAGAACAGATTCGAGAATCTTATCCTTGCTCATGGATGAAAGAAATCGTCGAAGAGAACGCCTTGTTCATAGGTAACTTCTTGGACGCCTTGAGGCCAATTTTCCCTAGTGCTGGTTCCAGAGGATTTGAGACTACCGACGGCCCGAAGGAACAAAAAGACTGCTTATGCCAAGTCTTTCATGTCTGCGACCGATTAGCTGACCTGATGATGAAAAATCGCAGTTTGAAGAAATTCATCATGGCTCATCCTGAAGCGATAGAGCCTTGGACGCAAAACTGGTTAGAGGATTTTGACATCTTTATCATGGATATATGGCAGGCACTGGCTTTGCCGGAGCCTCCAGAAGGGAGCCTCCGGCCATGGCCAGGTGATCAGTGGGAACATGAGTCGATTTTGATGACGGTTAAATCCCGACGAGTTCTGCAAGCGTTATGGCGTAACCCGCCGGGCAGGAAAGAGGAAAAATCTCAGCACCATGCAGCAGAAGCCAGATAGTGCGAGTGTGGCCTGTATCGAGGCGCAGCTTCCCATTCAAGATGCTGCCAACCTCAGCCAAAGGAACAGGATTGTAACAGCCATGAGCTTTCCTAAACCCATCATCGGCATCGCCTCGGAGTATTTTGAAATCCTGTTTCCAGGCATCAAGACCGCCGGGTGTTGGAGGATTGCCCCATTTAGCGATGAAGCTGTCTTTATTGGCGAAAACAACGACATGATTGCGTTCTATTTGCGACCTAGTGAACTCCATGAAGGCAAATTCTCCCGATGGAACGAGAGGAATTTTATAAATCTCCATTTCGATAGGTATCCAGGCTGGAGGCCAATTCTCAGGCCAAGTCTCTGGAGGATCGTCAGACCAGTTTCTCATAATTGCCTCAAAGATAACACTGTGTTTACGAAGAAAGACTCGCCGACTTCGGCGGGAAAACAAGGCAACCCAAGGAAAAACCATACCCAAGGAGGAACGCCATGAAAAAGACACTGAGTACCCTAGCCCTGAGCCTCACCCTCGCCGTCGGCCTGGCGCTGATCCAGCCTGGTCCGTCATATGCCATTATCGGCATCGGCGATACCTGCGCCAACTGTAGCGAGGAGATCGGCGAAGTCGCCCGCCAGCTCGAGACGATGGCGCAGTGGGCCAATCAGTACGCCCAAATGAAACATCAGTTGGAAATGATGGAGCAGAACTTGGCCCAGCTCCCTGAAATGTTGAAAAACTTTCCGATTGATGGGTTGAAGGAGCTGGCCCAACTGACAAGCGAAGCTCAGACTTTGAAGGCGGACCAGAACGCCGTCATCCAGATAGTAAACGAACTGTACCCGGATCAGACAACCTTTGCGCGGTTGGCCGGGGCCACCGACAAGGAGATCGAGGCGGCGAACGCCGAGTATCAGCAGCACTACGATAATTGGTCACAGAAGGTGGAGCAAGGCATCCTTGCCACCTTCCAGGTATCGGGCCGGCAGTTGAAACAGATAGTCGAGAGCGGTGATCTCGATGCCTATGTCGAGAACTTGGTGAAGACGCCAAATGGCGAGGAGCAGGCGCTCGAGGCCGCCAACACTCTGGCGGCCCAGCAGCTCAAGGACTCTATGGAAATGCGCGAACTCATGGCCGCCATGGCTCAAGGCCAAGCCTATCAAGCCTCAAAGAGCGAGAAGGAGGACGAAATGGCCAATGAGCAGTGGAAAAAAGCCACGAATACAGACGGGTTAAAGAACGCTAAAAGTAATGAGACTCACCTGTGATTCTCAAAGATGGGTTTCGTTGCTTCGAGCATGTTTCAATTTATCGGTGCCAAGTATTCTTTTCGATTCCTCTGAATTCCATCCAAAGTCATCTGTGGATTTCTGAGGGGAAGGCTGTACCACCGTTGAGTTGATAGTGTTTTGTTGGGTTGCCGGTTGTGATGCCTGGTCTTTGCAACCGGCAAACATACATACTGCCACAAACATGAGGAGAACAGTAGTCATGCGCATCTCAAAATACCTCCCAATCGTTTTGTGTGTATTGGTTCTGCTGATCTGGGCAGACTCAAGCTTTGCAGCGGATAATACTGGAATTATGATCGACATACAAACAAAATTTCAGGAAGTTAGCAGTCAATATATATCGAAGCTGAAAGAGTATGCCTTTGGAATTTTTAAGATATTTGTCTTGATAGATATAGCTATTTTTGGCCTGCGAGCGGCACTGAATCGTTCGGAGATTGGCGATACCATCAGCCAATTTCTCATGATGCTGGTGTTTGCCGTATTCTGCGCCGTGGCAATTAAATACTATGATGTTTGGACACAGTTTCTTCTGGATAAATCAAAAACCATCGCAGCCGCAGCCGGTGGCGCAAATGCGGACATCAATTTGAATCCGATAAATACAGGATTCACGATTCTAAACGCGGTTATTGCTTCAATCACCAATTTACCTGCTAAGCTTTCCTCTATTGTCTATGGCCTTGGTTATTTAATTTTGGGCGGGGTCATACTGGTTTGTTTTATTTTAATGTCGGTGCGAATGCTGATTGTCCTGTGTGAATCGTATATCGCCATGTCGGCAGCCATTCTATTGCTGGGTTTCGGTGGATCGTCGATGGTCAAGGACTATGCGATCAACACGATGCGCTATGCCGTCTCAGTGGCTTTCAAGCTGTTCACCATGCGCCTGGTTTTGGGTGTCGGCATGGCTTTCATTACCGACCTTGGCACTCTCACAGAGGTGAAGTTTGAGACACTTTTCACGCTTCTTGCCGCCGCTGTCGTTCTCTATGTCTTAATTCAGACTTTACCTGAGACAGTAGCAGGCATCATCAACGGCAGCCATACGGGTTCAGGCGTGGGCGTCGGCTCGGCGGCAAAAGGTATGGCGGTCGCCGGCGTAGCTGGAGCTGCCGCAGTTGCCGGCGGGGCCATCGGCGCGGCCAAGGCATATAACACAGTGAGCCGGGCGGTGAAGCTCGCGAGCATGGATGGCCATTCTGGCCCCATCAATAAAGCAAAAGGCGCGGCAGGCCACCTTTGGGACAGTTTCCACGCCGCGCGTCAAGAAGGGGCGACGAGTGCCGGCGGCAGCACCTTCGCACGTATGCACTCAAATATCAAAGACATGCACCAAGCGCAACAGGCGATGAAAGACCCGAATTACCAGAGCAATGCTTACCGGGCAAATCGTTTCGCTGGTTCCGCGCCTGCTTCTAACGATTCTAAGCCTGACGATTCCGCTGATAACCCTGGAGGTGGCTAGGTGATGGCATTGGCTCCGGCAAGGAAATCAATCCAGGCGGTTTTGCCGCTGGTGGTTCCGCTGGTGGTTCCGCGAGCCAGGCGGCGACGCGGGCAGCGACGCAGGCAGCCAACGACCGGCTGAACTTCGATTTTCTCAAGAACCCGACGGTGGCAGAAGCGATAAAACAGCAAAAGGCGAACTCACAGGACGAGTCATAGAACCAAAAAATAGCCATTTCAAAGAGCAATCCCGGCGGAAGTATCGCGCTGGGTGATGAAGGAATTTTTAACTCGATTTAGCGTAAATGCAATGAAAAAGGCAGAAAAGAGCAGAGGAAAGATGATGAAACGGATCAGAAATATAGGAAGCGCGATAGAGCCGAACATCAAGCCCCTGTGCGATGCTTTGAACAGGATTGAATCCGTTAGGACATATTTTTCCTGTCAGGGGCATTTTTGGCGCGGCTTGCCGCCCTATGTCCTGTTTGATGCCGATACTGCCGCCGCTGCCGCGCTGGAAAAGGAACTCCGCGAGGATTCAAGGTCTCAGTCGCCTAAGTTACGGGCGCCTTGGCAAATGACAGGTTGGTTTAGCGATACATTCAAGCTGCGTTTTCGCTTGGATTCGCCAATTTACAACAGAAAAACAGGTAGCTGGCTCTGTTTTGCTTTCAGAGAAAAAGTTCTGAAACGGGATTTCGTGGTGTTAACCGAAATGGTGGAGAATCTCCATGACCGGTTCCTTAAAGACAAAGAACAGAATCATAGAAAACACGAGCAGGCCAATCCCCATGTATAGCGAGATTGAACTGTTCCTTGCTTTTTTCCCATCCAGATCGTCGTGGACGCATTGTGGGCATTCCTTAGCTGTGCGGGATATGGCGGAGCCACATACAGGGCAAGGCATGAGCATTTGAAAATTCATCGGTTCACCTCTGTAGGGGAAGGAAAGGACGGAGTTCCTGGCGGAAAAATAAACGAAAGAATGAAAGAACACCATAGGAGGGTAAGCGATGACCGGCTGGAAGAATTGGAAGATTGGCAAGAAGAAGGATCAGCCGTTGGCAGTTGAGGACGATGCCCCGGCTAAATCCGGCCATAACCCATATTTGAACGCCAGGGAAGAGTGGTTAGAACGATATGGGAACTATATCCACCGGGCATCGCAGTGGCGTATGGCTGCATTTATCGCCCTTGTGATCGCCTGCTTGTCGGTGGCCGGCAACGTGATCCAGCTCCGACAGGAGAAAATCACGCGCTACTTCGTGGCGGTGAACGAGCTGGGGAAAGTGGCGGCTGCAAAGATGGAAGGCCCGGCCGGCCAGACACCTGAGCGGGTGATCCAGGCGGAAGTTGCGGCGGCGATAGAGAACTGGCGCACGGTGACAGTGGATACCGAGCTGCAACGCCGCATGATTGCGAGTTTGACGGCACATACGGCGGGAGCGGCAAAGGGGGTTTTGAAGCAGTGGTTTGATCAAAACAATCCGTTCGAGATCGCCAAAAGCGGCAAGCTCGTGAACGTGACGATCAAAGGGCTGCCGCTGCCGGTGAGCCAGGGCAGTTATCGCGTGGAATGGACGGAAACCATCCGCAACCACCAGGGCGTGGAACTGACGCGGGAAGATTATGAGGCGATAGTCACGGTGGAAATGCTGCCGCCGCCAGACGAAGCGACCGTATTAAAAAACCCTGGCGGAGTCTGGATCACCAATTTGTCAGCGGGCAAAATCATCAAGTGAGGTAGAGCTATGAAAAAGACACTGACAATCACGGCGCTGGTACTGATGTTGGCGGCGATATCCGGCCTTTCGGCGGCTGCGGATGATACGCAAAAACCGCTCGTGCAAGAGCCGCCAGCGGTACAAAAGCAAGCAGAGCAGCCGATAGCGCCAAAACCGGCAGAGCCGGTAGCTCAAGAGTCAGAGTCCGGTTCGGCTTATGCGGCTGGATCGGCGCCGCCCTTATCAAAAGAGGAAAAATCGCCCGCGCCTGCGCCTGTGGCGCCCGCGTCCCCGACGCCCGCGTCCCCGACGCCCGCGTCCCCGACGCCCGCGCCCGCTCCTGAGTCAGCGAAAGAGCCAGAAACACCAAAAGAACAGGTACAGGCGGCGGTCAAAAAGCCACCGGCGCCGCTCAAGCGGCATCCGGCATCGGCAAACGATTCATCATCTGACATCGGCGGCTTCAGCAACATCCTGGGACCGGATACGGTGCCTTTAACGCCGAGGGAAAAGCAGGCGCTCGAACTGTCCGACGATTGGGCAAAAAGTGGCCCGATGCCGTTTTTATCCGGCGGCAAACTGACGTACACCTATGGCGCGGGCGGCATCCCGACGATTATCGCGGCGCCGATGCACATTGTCGATGTCGAGCTCGAGCCGGGTGAGCATGTGAACGAGATTATCACCGGCGACTCGGCGCGGTGGCTGGTCGATATGGGCGATGCCGGCAACACCACCCACATTTTTATCAAGCCGCTCGATGTCGGCCTGGAATCGAGCCTGGCTATTACGACTAACAGACGAGTGTATCACCTGCGCTTACTATCCAAAGCAAGGCAACACACGCCATACGTCGGCTTTGTCTATACCAACGATTTGAAAAATCAACTCGCGGCCTACAAGGCCGATGAGGCCAAAAAAAAGAAATGGAAATCGACGGAGACGGCAAGTGGCGAAACCGCGAATCTCGCGGCATTGAACTTTGACTATGAGGTCAAAGGTGATGCCCCATGGAAGCCTGAACGGGTCTATGACGACGGTAAAAAAACCTATGTGCAACTTCCGCAGCAAGTAACCACCGGTGAAATGCCCGTCTTACTGGTGAAAAAAGGCGGTAAAGATGTGCTAGTAAATTACCGAGTCAAAGGCCGGGTAATAGAGGTGGATGGGTTATTTGAGACCATCGCCCTGGTTGTGGGCGTGAACAGTGGATTTTTCAACGGCAACGAGAAACAACAGTTCGTTGAGATAACGCGCCGAAGCAACGGGATCAGGAAGCAGTCAACAGAAACGGAAACAATGGGAGGTTGAAAATGAGAACAAGCCGATTTTCTTATGGAATTTTTTTGGCTCTCGCTATGGGATTTCTGTCCTTAACCGGGTGTGCAACTCCCCCGCCTGTGGGTGAATCGTATGTGAGAAATCCCCCGCCGGACCCTGGCGCGATAGCGGCTATCGCCCAGGACGCGGTAACGAAGATTTCAAGCCTCTATCCGCCAGGCCATACAAAGCTGGACCTGGTATATCCCGGCGACAATCGCTCAGATAGCAAAGCGAGCGGCCAGTCCAACGCCCAGCCAAGCGCCCAGCAAGAGCATCATAACGATGCGTTCAGCGCCGCCATTGAAGACGGGCTTAGGAAAAGCGGGTTTACGATTACCCCGTCAGCGAGTGTTCGCGTTGCCTTTACGCTCGACATCCTGCCCGTCTATGTCCTAACCCCAGAGACGCCAGCTATCACCCAACCTGTGAAATCAACCGGAAAAAAGAACAGGCGGAAAGGCCGGGCCGAGCAAGTGGAAACGACCCCATCGCTCATTGGGAAATATGCCTGGTATCTACGCTTGAAGCTGGTCGATGCCGATAAATTTGAATTGCGGACAATAACTCGGATGTACCGCGCTGATGGTGTGCCGGTCGCTGGCTTTGCGGAGCAGGCCCCATGATAGCGGGCTAGAACGCATCCCCTGTCCTGAAATTTACTTCCTTTGATAAGGGTTACATCATGGACGAGTCACCGAACAGCCTAAAGCCGCCGAAACCGAGCGGTAAAGGGGCGAGCAAAAAGCCGATGATGATAGGTCTTGCCATCTTTTTGGTCATGCTTTTGGCCCTGATGTACTCGCTGACCGATTCGGGAAAAAAGAAGGGCAAGGATGAGGAGAAGAAGCCGCAGGTTGCGGAAACACCCTTGGCGCGAGGCCAGGGCGAAGGGCTGGCTTTACCGCCACCACCAAAGACCCCGGCTGTGGCGGGGGTTACAGATGACAAGCCAAGAAAGAACCTGGTGGTGAATATCGGCCAACCGAACGGTGGGGATGCAAACGAAAAGCGCCGGCAACAAATGCTCTTGACGGCGCTATCATCGCCGATGGTGGCGAAAACCAGCAAAGGCGGACCGCCGAGCGGCCAGAGTGAAGGCGGCGGTCAGAACGCCACAACAACGAATAGCATCACCACATCTTCAGGTGATAAGAACAATACAAGCTACGATCCGGCGGCAAATATCGACAAGGAGAACTTCTTTAAGCGAGCCGATACCAACGAAGGCGGCTGGCTGTCGCGCTACACCAGGGAAACCGGGCGTGAGTTGGAAATCAAAACCGGAACCGTTATTCCGGCAGTAATGATTACGGGTATTAACTCTGATTTGCCTGGCAGCATGGTGGCGCAGGTTAGCCAAAATGTCTATGACACTGCCAGTGGGAAGCTGCTTTTGATCCCACAGGGCGCGAAGCTCTATGGCGTCTATGACTCGCGGGTAATTTACGGCCAAGAGCGGGTTCTGGTGGCCTGGAACCGCATCATTTTTCCAGACGGTTCCTCAGTCACTCTAGGCTCGATGCCCGGCGCGGATATGGCTGGTTACTCCGGGTTCAACGATAAAGTGAACAATCATTATCTGCGAATTTTTGGCTCAGCCTTCCTGATGAGCATGATTACCGGCGGGACTAGTTATGCAGTGGACAGCATGTCCAATCAAAACAGCAATAATGGGTCGGGGACGCAGACCACGACATTCCAGAACGCCATGACCGCCGCCCTGGCGGCCCAAATGGGCCAAGCGGCCATGGCCCTACTGCAAAAAAATCTCTCTATCTCACCAACGCTCGAAATCCGGCCCGGCTACCAGTTCAACGTTGTGTGTACGAAGGATGTGGCTTTTAGCGAACCGTATTCCGACCAGTACATCCATCCAGGGCAAGAACAAACCTCTGAGGATGATAGCCATGCAACAAGCGGCACAGTACGGCCATAAAGAACGCGGTGGTGGGTCAAGGGTTATACCGGTTTTGATTATCGTTGCCATCGCCGCCTTTGCCTACGCGGTTTTCGCCTGGACGTCGGGCCGCATCGGCGCCCTGTACAATTACGACGAGGCTCTGGGCGAGCCAAACGTGATTAAGGGTTTTGCCAGTTACAGCCCGGCGGCGGTGATGAGCTGGCCGAAAGAAATCTGGAATGAACCGTCGGTAAAGAAAATCACCAGCCAGGCGACAATGGCCTTTGGCCTGCCGCTGGTTTTGGCGGTGGGGTTGGCCATGGCTTTGGCGAGAAAGCCGAAAGCCACCAAAGATTTGCATGGCACGGCTCGCTGGGCGGAAGAGAAAGAAATCAAAACCATGAACTTACTCGATGGCAAAGGCGTCTATGTCGGCGGCTGGTGGGATAAGCGGAAAAGGATACAGCGTTACTTACGCCACAATGGGCCTGAGCATATTCTTTGCTTCGCACCAACGAGAAGCGGCAAAGGCGTTGGCTTGATTCTGCCGACGCTATTGTCCTGGCCGGACTCAACGGTGGTCATCGACATTAAGGGCGAGAACTGGGCATTAACCAGCGGCTTCTTGAAAAGCCAGGGCCATACCGTTGTACGTTTCGATCCGTCCGACGACGCCCGGCAATCGTCACGTTTCAATCCACTTGAAGAAGTACGGCTTTCGACGGGCCGGGCCATTTCCGACACACAGCAGCTTGCCACCATGATTCTCGACCCGGACGGCAAGGGCCTGTCCGACTATTGGGACAAGGCCGCTTTTGGCTTTTTCGCCTCGGTGATTCTTCATTGCATGATTGTGAAGCTCTCTGATACCGGCCAGACGGCGAGCCTCTATGATGTGTCTGTGATGCTCGAAGACCACAAGCGGCAGAACGACGCGCAGGAGGGCAAGGGAGAAAAAGGCGCGAGCGGCCCGACCGCTCTTTTTCAGGAAATGATCAAAGAGGATCACGCCGGCCGGATGCGTGTTTTATTCCCGGAGATCGACGCCGATCTGGCCGAAGCGGCGCATGTTTTTATTGCCGCCGGGGCAGCCGGAATGCTCGCGAAAGCGCCGAAGGAAATGGCCGGCGTTGTCAGTACAGCAACGGCAAACATGAGTCTATACCGTGACCCGATTGTCGCGCGTAATACGTCCTGCTGTGATTTCCGCATCACCGACCTGATGAACCACCCAACGCCTTTGAATTTGTACCTGGTGGTCAGCCCCGCCGACATCGACCGGACCAGGCCGCTGTTCCGTATCTTCATCAGCCAGCTTTGCGGCCGTCTCATGGAAAAGATGGAGTTTGCCTCTGGCGGCACCAAGGCCACGTATAAACACCGCCTGCTGCTGATGCTCGACGAGTTTACGAGCCTCGGTAAGCTGGCCATTGTCGAACGGGCGATTGCCTATATGGCCGGGTACGGCATCAAAGGATATTTCATTGTGCAGGACACCAAACAACTGGCCGCCGCTTATGGTCAAGATAACGCCTTGATGGCCAACTGCCATATCCGCATTGCCTACGCGCCGAACATCATTGAGACGGCGGAACTGCTTTCTAAAATGACCGGTACGACGACGGTGGTACAGCATAAGAAAACCCTGTCGAAAAGTGGAACATCATTATCGGTGTCGGAGGTTGCCCGACCACTATTAACCCCTGACGAATGTATGCGCCTGCGCGGCATTCGCCGTGTAAAAGGCCGCATCGAACCTGGCGACATGCTGATCTTCACCGCAGGGAATTACCCCATTTATGGCCGTCAAATCCTTCATTTCCTCGATGCGACCTTTTTGGCCCGCGCCTCGATGCCGGCGCCGAAGTCAGCCGACAGCCTCTATTTTAAGAAAGAAAATTATGCGGGATTTTCCCGGCCGGAGCTGGTCAACCCGGCACCGGCTAAGCCGGAGGCGCTGAGCCAGGAAAGCATTGAAACCGCTTTCATGCGTTACCTCGACGATCTGCCCGAAGACATCCAGAAGGCGGCATGATTCAGAGGATAGAAGACAGAAGACAGAGGACAGGGAAAACGGGAAATTGAAAAGAAATGACGGTTTTTCAGCCACTTTTTCCATTTCCGGCCGTTCAATCTTTATTTAGTAAGGCTTGTTTCGTCAAAGAAGGTGAAAAAATGATCCGTGATTGGTTTCGTTTTTTGGCCATGCCGCTGGCGATTGGAGTGATGGTAACGGTTTTGATCCTGCTCATTGCTTATTTGGGCTTTCGTCTGAATACCACGTCCAGCCTGCCGCTGGGAGTTTACCGGCTGACGGAAGAACCGTTCGAGCGTGGCGCTTTCGCGACCTTCTGTCTGGAAGACGAGCAATTCATCCAGTTGGCCAAAGAGCGCGGCTATCTCGGCCGAGGTTCTTGCCCTGGCGGCGTTAAGCCGCTCGGCAAAAAGATATTTGGACTGCCCGGCGATATAATCAGCCTAAAAGATGGATTGATTGCCGTCAACGGCTCGATTGTGCCTCTGAGTGGAGCAAAACACACAGACAGCCGTGGCCGCGAGCTGCCAGCCGCGGCGAATTTTACAAATACAATAATTCCTGATGGTTACGCATTGATGCTGTCGCCGCATCACGCCGGCGGCTTCGATTCCCGATATTTTGGTTTAGTCAGGCTTTCAAGCCTGACCTTGGTCGAACCGGTGTTCACCTTCACCACCCAAAAAGAAAAAGGAGACCATTTATGAACGCACAGCAAGAAAAAGCCTATTTCGACTATCTGAACGCGGCGGCCGATGAAGTGTACCGGCAAATGAACGAGAACCCCGGCCTGCCGATCTCGGTTGACCCTGACGTGGCCGACTACATGGGCGCGTTTGATGACGACGCGATGGACTTGGCCGAGGCCCTTGATGGCGATGCGCCGGAGGTAAGCTAATGGCCGAGGAGAAAAAGCCGTATTACCAGCGGGTAGCCGATGAGGTGATCGAGGCGCTGGAAAAAGGCACAGCGCCGTGGGTCAAACCCTGGTCGCCAGGCCAAATGCCGGACGGTCCGATCAATGCCGCGAGCGGCAAATCATATCATGGGATCAACCGCCTGAGGCTGTCCTTGCTCCAGACGGGTGATGATCCGCGTTGGTGTACCTACAAACAGGCCCTTGAACTCGGCGGCCAGGTCAAGGGGGGAAGCAAAGGGACGACTGTCGAGTATTGGCAATTTAAGGAGGAACGTCTGCTACGCGACGCCGAAGGTAATCCAGTTTTAGCGGACGGCAAACGGCAATACGAAACGATCCCTCTGGAAAAACCACGGGTACTCTTTTCCACCGTCTTTCACGCTTCGCAAATCGAGAATATGCCGCCGCTGCCGCCGCGTGAAGCTCGGCCGGAATGGGAACGTCACGAAGCGGCGGAAAAGATTCTTACAAACTCAGGGGCCAAAATATTTCACGACCAGGGCAACCGAGCCTTTTACCGGCCCTTGACCGACGAGATTCATCTGCCGCCGCGAGAGCAATTTTCAACGCCTGACAAGTACTATGCCACCGCATTGCATGAGGTTGGCCATTGGACGGGCCATGAATCTCGGCTCAATCGCGAAATCAGAAATCCTTTCGGCAGTGAAAAGTACGCCCGCGAGGAGCTAAGAGCAGAGCTGGCCAGCTACATGCTGGGCGCCGATCTGGGCATCGGTCACGATCCAAGCCAGCATCATGCCTATATCGCCAGTTGGATCGACGCACTAAAAAAAGACCCACATGAGATCATCCGTGCGGCGCGAGATGCCGACAAAATCGCGGAGTATGTCAAGGAGTTGGAACGAAGTAAGGAGGAGGAAAAGGCCATGGATACTCGAGCAGCCAGTCTTGCGACAGAGATCAAAAGCGCCATAGAGGATCAAGGCCGATGGGGAGATGATGTGTGGGCGAGACAACAAGCAAATACCTTTGCTTCGCTTGCGCTTAAGGACTTGGATGATGGGAATTTTGGGCTTGCAAAAGACTCATTGTTTAAGGCTGCCGAAATAGAAGCCGAGTCTGGGGCTGTGGACAACAACGGCCCATCATTTACTACTTGCCTGGTTCACGCGCAGGAGATCGAGGGCAAACAACAAGCAGCCACCACTCAAGAGGCCGACCAGGCTGATAAACCTAATACACAGAGGGAAGAGGTAAACAAACAGCCAGAAAGAGGCCATAAACTGAAGTCAATGCCAGCCGCCGAAAAGACCTGGTTGAGCGTTCATTATCTGGATAGAGAAGAGGCAAAAGCGGCTGGCGCAAAGTGGGATAGGACAGAAAAACTCTGGTACGCGCCAAAGGGCACGGACTTAGCCCCGTTATCCAGATTTATAGCGGAAAAGGATCCACAGGAAGAAGCCGCATCTGCACTTGGCAAATCGGCCTTTCTCGATGGCAAAAAATGTGAACCGGTAAAAGACAAAGAATGGATTCGCCATGTACAAGAAGTGACTAAAGGCATGGAAACAGTATTAGCTTTCAAAAGGACTTCGGAACTGGCGATGGCCTGGGCAAAGGGCTGGACGTCAGAAAATTTGAAAGCGCCAGTTGAAAAGAGGGAGAAAAAAAACGATGTCCTCGATCCGCGCGAGGAGTTTGGCGAACGCCTGCGCCAGGCTGGCCTCCTCATCGAGGGCGAGCCGCTCCTCGATGGACAAATTCACCGGGTGCCGGTTGAAGGCGGGAGAAAAGGCGCGAAAGACGGCGCCTATTCCGGTTATGAGAACAACGGCTATCCCGGTGGCTGGTGGCAGAATCATAAGACCGGTGAGCAAGGGAAATGGCACGTCAACGGACACGCCCTAAGCTCTGAGCGTAAAGCGGAGCTGAAGGCGGAACGTCAGGAGGCGCTCGATACGGCACGCGCAGCGGCGATAGACCAGGCAAAGGTTAAATGGCAGGAGGCTAACCGCGACAAGGACGAAGTTAAGGCGCATCCCTATTTGCAGCGTAAGGGTATCGCTGATGCTGTTCATCCGTATGATCTGCCGCGCCTCGACAAAAACGGCAATTTGTTAGTGCCGGGCTATAACTTTGAAACTCAAGAAATTCAAACGCTACAAACCATCAGCCCTGACGGAAGTAAACGCTTTGAGCGCGGTTGCCCGAAACCGGGAGCTATTTACCTATTTCCTTCGGAGAAGCCGAAAAACGAGACTCAGGATAAAGACGGCAAGGAGATTGTCCTTTTGGCTGAGGGCTTTGCCACAGGCGCAAGTATCCACGCGGCAACCGGCTTGCCGGTAGCCGTCGCTTTTGATGCTGGGAATCTGAAAGCAGCGGCGCAGACCATTAAGGAGAAATTGCCGAATGCCGCTATTACCATCTGCGCCGACAACGACCACAACCGCCCTGACGGTAAAAATGTCGGCGTCATCAAGGCAAAAGAAGCGGCGGCGGAAGTGGGTTGTAATGTAACGGTGGCCAATTTTTTACCTGATGAGAAGAAAAAGGGGCTGAAAGACTTCAACGACCTGCATCAGTCGCGGGGCTTGGCAGCGGTCAAAGAGCAGGTGGAGAAAGGAATTTTTGCTGATAAATCGACAGAAATTCCACGCAAGGATCAGGAAGTGATGGACAGAGCGATCAGAGCAGGGCTTGCCTTTGGCACTGGCTTGATAACGCACTGCAAACAGGAATTGTTTGAAAGCGGCTCCCATTGGACGGATGCGCATGATCTGTACGTGTTTACACGCTCTGAAGAACTTAAGGAAGAACTTAAGGACGAGGTGGAGCGATGAAGCCCGCCGGGACAGCTTCCCGCCTTCGTGCCTGTACTGTGGCGGTCATTCTGTCCTTTGTTTTCTGTCTGCCGACCTCTGTAATCGCTGAGAAATCAGCCGGTTTCGCGCCGCTGTTTCAGCGCGTGGCCGTGGACTTCAATGTGCCTATGACCCTCTTGTTGGCCATTGCCCGCGTTGAATCAAAGGTCTATCCCTTCACGATTAATGTTGAAGGCAGACCCTATTTTTTCGCTACCCGGGCCGAGGCTATCGCCGCCGCCAGAACCGCACTTGCAGCCGGCAAAAGTTTTGATTCCGGCATCATGCAGATTAACAACCAGTGGCTTGCCCGGTATTCCATCCCGCTCGATGTCGTCTTTGATCCGGAGGCCAATATTTGGCTCGGAGCTTGGATTCTCAGCCAGAACATCAAACAGAACGGCGGCGATCTGAAAACCGCCGTCGCCCTTTATCATTCCCCGGACCCGGCGCGAGGCAGCCACTATGTCAGCCTGGTGAAAGCTGCTCTGAAGGCAAAATCGCCGGTAATGCCTCCGGTAGCCGTCGTGACCGTGCCGGCGCCGGCAAAGGCTCAGACGCCAGAATTACCGGCTATACAGGCAACTGCGCAACGCATTGCGCCTCAACAGCAACCCAAAGGAAAAATGAGTGCCGCCAGCGTAACTGCGAGCGGAACCTCCGGCGGTCACCTCGGCCGACATGAGTTCGTCCGTCATCTACCGTCAACTTTCAGCCGGGAGCCAGCGGAACCGCAAGAGGTTACTGCGGCTGCCGGTTTTGTCAGACGTTACAACTAATTAAGAGGAAAATATGAATCTTTTAATCGTAGAATCACCTGGCAAGGTAAAGAAAATTCAGGGCTTTCTCGGCCCCAATTTCAGGGTAATGGCCTCGGTCGGCCATGTGCGCGATTTGCCAGTACGAGAGATCGGTGTCGAGCCTCCGGATTTCAAACCGAAGTATATACCGACGGACCGGGGAAAAGAGGTTTTGGCCAAACTGGCAGCGGCGGCGAAAAATGCTGATGACGTTTACTTAGCCACCGATCCCGACCGTGAGGGTGAAGCCATCGCCTGGCACCTGGCCGATGCCTTGAAGCTGAAAACCCCAAAGCGCGTCACCTACTCGGAAATCACTGAAAAGGCGGTAAAGGCGGCTCTGGCTATACCCCGCGCTATCGACATGAACCTGGTCGCTGCGCAGGAAGGACGCCGCGCCCTTGACCGCCTGGTGGGTTATATGGTCTCCCCTGCCCTTTGCCGGCAAACATCGAGCAAATTGTCGGCCGGCCGAGTGCAATCGCCTGCCGTGCGCCTGGTGGTGGAACGAGAGCGGGCCATCCGCGAGTTCCGGGTGACGGTGCATTACGGTGTCGAGTTGATTTTTGAGGCCATGGAACATATCACCGAGGGCTGGAAAGCGTCCTGGCTGCCGAAACATGGCTGGCTGAAAGACGGTGAGGAGTATGTCTTGGACAAGGCTCAAGCTGACCAGGTGGCCGCGATCCGCAAGGTGACCGTAGCCAGTTGTGACGAGAGTGAAAGCAAATCGGCGCCGCCGGCACCCTTCATTACCAGCACTTTACAGCAGGCGGCGAGCGCCGCGTTGAAACTATCGCCAAAAAAGGCGATGGAGGCTGCCCAGAAGCTCTACGAGGAAGGCCACATTACCTACATGCGGACAGACTCACCGAATCTCTCTGAGGAAGCTATTGCCGAAATAAGGTCTTGGGCTGGTCAACATGATTTACCGTTGCCGGCGAAGCCGCGCACCTGGAAAAGCAAGGAAGGGGCACAGGAGGCGCACGAGGCTATCCGGCCGACGCATTTTGACACCCTTGAGGCCGGCGAAGACGACACGCAAAAGGCTCTCTACCAGATGATCCGGCTGCGGGCCATTGCCAGCCAGCTCGAGGACGCGGTATTTGCCGTACGGGTTTTGACTCTTGAAGGCGCGGCAGCAGATGGCAAGAAAGCTATCTTTGAAGCCCGTGGACGGACCTTGATTCAACCGGGCTGGAAAGCCTTGGTTGCTAGTGATCAAACTGATGAGGGCGAGACCGAGGCAGACAACCAGGTGCCGAAGCTGGACACCAACCGCCAGCTCGCCGCTCAAGACGGCAAAGTGGTCACGAAAAAAACCAAGCCGCCGGCACGATTCACTGAGGCCAGCCTGATTAAAGAGCTTGAGAATCGAGGCATCGGCCGCCCTTCGACCTATGCGGCAATTCTTGAAAATATTATCAGACTCAAAGAGTATTTAAAGCTGGAAAAACGTTTCCTTGTTCCTACCGAAACCGGGGAGAAGGTGGCGGATGCTCTGGTCGGGCACTTCCAGTTTATGAATTACGATTTCACCAAGGACATGGAAGATGGCCTTGACCTGATTGCTGCCGGCAAGAGTCAGTATTTGCCTACGATTACAGAAGAATACCGGCGGATCAGCGGCGAAATCACTGCATTTGTCTCTGCAACTTCTCCGACCTGCCCGGCCTGCGGTAAGCCTCTCCGCCATATGCAAAGGGCAGAAACAAAAGAAAAACGTGGTTTCAACTTTTGGGCCTGCTCCGGCTACCCGGACTGTCCTGCAACCTTCGCTGACGCCGGCGGCCTACCCGGCGAACGCCAGGACACTAAACCGAAACCACAGATAAGTGGTTTCAAGTGCCCGGACTGCGGTCAAAACCTGATCCGTCGCACTGGCACTAGCCAAAATACCGGTAAGCCTTTTGACTTCTATGCCTGTTCAGGCTTCAAAGCGGGTTGTAAGGCTACCTTTGATGTCAAGGAAGACGGCAGCCCGGAGTTTGAAAGGAAAGCAAAACCACAGGCCGCGAAGAAAGGAAAACAATCAGCGCAAATGAGTAAATGAATCTTTACTCATTTTTTTCTTTACTCATTTGAGTAAAGGAGTATAATATGCACAGGTTAATCGTTCCGATACTTGTGGAGGCATTATGAAGATTATCGCCGTCTTGAATCAAAAGGGAGGATCGGGCAAAACGACTATTGCCACCCATCTTGCCCGCGCTCTGCAACTCGGTGGCGCTGACGTGCTGCTGGTCGATTCCGATCCGCAAGGCAGCGCCCGTGATTGGGCCGCTGTGCAGGAGGAACAGCCTTTGACCGTGGTTGGCATTGACCGCCCGACTATTGACCGCGATATAAAAAACGTCGCCCGGAAGGTCGATTTCGTGGTGATAGACGGTGCACCACAAGCTGCGGATTTGGCTGTCTCGGCAATTAAGGCCGCTGATTTCATCCTAATTCCTGTACAGCCTTCCCCCTATGATATATGGGCCACGTCTGACCTGGTTGACCTCATCAAACAACGAATCGAGCTTACGGATGGCCGCCTGCAAGCCGCCTTTGTCGTGTCGCGGGCTATCAAGGGCTCGCGGATTGGCGGCGAAGTGACCAGCGCCCTCGCCGGTTACGGTTTGCCGGTTCTTGTGTCGCGCATCACGCAGCGCGTAAGCTTCCCAGGCACAGCGGCGTCTGGAACAACGGTACTCGACGCGGAACCCCACGGCGAGGCCGCAAAAGAAGTACACGCACTTGTCGATGAAATTCAAAAAATTCTTTGATTTTTTGATAAAATGAGTAAATGAGTAAACAGCAATCAAGAGTGTAAAGGTAAGTACCATGCAAATTCAACTCACAGACTACCCGCAACTTCAATTCATCGCTTGGAATCGTCAGAAAGATGATTTCATCGAAGAAGAGGAAGCCTTTTCCTTGTACGAACGCAACTGGCGCTGGGTTGAAAAAGCCAGCCTGTCTGTCAATGAGCGAGAGCTTATCGAGCGCCTGACCCGAGTTTTTGGAAATGGAGTTTTGAATGTTTGACCGTACCCACCATCAGCGTATTGTCAAAGTACTTCGTGCGTTCAATAGCAATATCCTGAATCAGACGCAGTGCTATTTCGGCGGCGGGACAGCCATCGCCTTGTCTTTGGGAGAGTACAGAGAGTCCCGTGATGTCGATTTTCTTTGTGCCTCTGGCGAGGGCTACCGTCTTTTGCGAAATATCATCTCACCAAACAGTCTTGGGTTATTGCTCAATGAACCTCTCCAATTCCGCCGCGAGGTGCGAGCGGACATGTATGGCATTCGGACTGTTGTTGAAGTCGATGGCGAAGCCATCAAGGTCGAGATCGTCAGCGAGGGGCGTATTCCCTTGGAGGGAAGCCTTCATCCCGTCTTTGGGGTACCAACACTGTCCCGAGAGAATATGTATGCCGAAAAGCTGCTTGCCAATGCGGATCGCGGACTCGATAAAGCTCAAACAAGCCGTGACATCATTGACTTGGCGATGATGATTGACCACTGGGGAGCCATACCTGATCGCGCATGGGATAAAGCCCAAAAAGCCTATGGCGAGCATGTTGCCAAAGCATTTCGAGATTCTGCGAAATTGCTTTGTGATCGGGATTATCTCAAACACTGCCTACGCACGATGCGCATGGATGAAGGATTGCTTGATCGTATTCCGGTGATACTGGAACGCGCCCAAAAAAATTTGGATGCTGACCACACGGATGAATATCCTTTTGATGACCATGATATGGAGCGATGAGGTAATGAGTAAATGAGTAAAAATACAAAAACGCTTACCGCTGGGCGGCCAAGCGCCGGGAAAACTCCTGTTTCTCTTACCAGTCTGGCCGACGAAGCAGAAATGAAGCGGGTTAATTTTCAACTAACCGCCGTTGAACACGTCAAATTAAAGATGTATGCGGCTAAAACCGGTAAGAGCATAAAAAAAATATTGAGCGAATATATAGCGAGCTTGCCGGATTGATCTGCCGTCATACTCGATTGTCGCGGTATGAGGAAGCAGGACAAGGAGGAGCCATGTTCCATATAAACGCTGTTTTTATAGGTATATGTTTCACTGTGCTGATTCTGTTAATGGCTGGTGCCGTCCATGTTGCTGGCTGGGAGGCGGCCTTCAAGCTTGCCTTCATTCTGGTTGGCGGCGCTGTTGCTTTGGGCCTTATCGGCCTTGCGGTTTACGGTCTAGGACTTGCCGGCATGGGATTGATTGGTCTCATTTTTGCCATCCCTATTTTTCTTTTTGATATGGTGAAATCGGGCGTCACCGCTTTGTTCCGCCGAGGATGACCGACCATGCCCAGCCCGAACCGGAAAGCGGTCAAAACGTACCTGTCGGCCGAGGAACAGGCGCAAATCTCGGCCATGGCGCAACAAACCGGGCTGTCGGTTTCCACCTTCGTCAAGCGGGTGTGCCTGGGCCAGGAAATACGGTCGAAAGTAGATCAACAGGCGGTCTTAGCCGTACTAAAAGCAAACGCTGACCTGGGCAGGCTGGGCGGACTGTTCAAAAAGGCTCTTTTCGATGGCAGCGCCGGCACGATGGCTTTTGAGTTGCGGCAGGTTTTACGGCAGATCGAGAAGAGCCAGGCCGCAGTTGCTCAAGTGTGCCGAGCGGTTGTGGAATCGCTGAATAAAAGGGGTGGGCAATGCTAGCCAAACGAATTCCTCCAGGCAAAGACGAGCACGGCCGGCCACGGCATCATAATTACCGCAAGCTGGGGCCATATTGCCGCGACGCCAGCCACGAAGGCGAGAAATGCTTAGCCTACTGGCATACTGGATGCCAGGCAGAGGAATACGACCTGGCCGTTGCTGAAATTGTGGCCACTCAAGAGATGAACACCACTGCCACAAGCGATAAGACATATCATCTCATGGTCAGTTTCCGTCCAGAAGACGAGGCAAAGCTGACGCCAGAGGTGTGTAAAGAAATTGAACTTGCTTTTGCAAGTGCCCTTGGTTTGACCGAGCATCAGCGCGTCGTCGGTATCCATTACAATACAAACAACCTACACATGCACATCGCCTATAACTTGATTCATCCGGAAAAACTGACCATGGCCACCAGCTTGAAAGGAGATTTTTTCAAGTTGTCTCAAGCTTGTCGGAATATGGAACAGAAATTCGGTCTGGTGGTGGATAATGGCATGGAAGCCAGAGGCGATAAACAGATTACGCAAAGGGCGGCGGCGATGGAAGCCCATTCAGGCGAAAAATCTTTTCAATCTTACGCGCAGGAGAAGAAAGCCCAGATTGTATTGGCGATGGATGTTGCTAAAGACTGGCAGGCAGCACACCGGGTGTTCGCCGCCTACGGAATGGAGATCAGGCCGCAGGGAAATGGTTTTGCCATTTTTAACCAGGGCGGGAAAAATAAAGAGTCGATCAAAGCCAGCGACCTGGACAAATCACTATCAAAGGTCAAGCTAGTTCAACGCTTCGGCCAATATGAGAAGCCAGAAAAAAGCCAGAATGATGTTCAAAAAGTGCCGGGGGCATCGCCGGCAGCGTCGTCGGTCACGCCTGGCGAAAAGTACGAGAAAAACCCAATCCAGCCGAAAAGCCCGGAACGTGACCAGCTCTGGCAGGAGTTTCAAGCTTTGGCTGCCGAGCGTAAGGCTGCCATCGAGGCCGAAAGGGAGCGAAACAAAGAAGCCTTTGGCGAATTGAGAACGCAGTGGGCGCGAGGCCGAGCCAAGGGCGCCAAGCTCCACATGATGCGGCATATTCAGAAGCAGGACGTGGCCAAGGCGAAGGCCGAAAACCAAAACCGCATGGCTGCGATCCGCGAGAAGTTCCCCTATCACAACTGGAATGGTTTTCTGCAATACCGGGCGGGACATGGCGACCAGGCGGCTTTGAAGGTACTGCGCTCGCGCGAGGGAAAGCAGGCGGTCCCAAACCAGGTGAAGGCCGCGGCCGCGGCTACGGCCACTAAGACTTGGTTGCATGTGCCTTTTACAGAGCGGCAGGCGGCCAAAGATGCGGGAGCCAAATGGGATCGAGGAGAAAAACGATGGTATGCGCCTGGCGACGCTGACCTGGGCAAGTTTGTGGCCTGGCTGACCGAGGCGAAGGGGACGGAGAAGGCGACAAGCCAAACGCTGAAATATATACCTGACGCGAAACTATCGCCCTCGGCCCGCATCGAGCGGCTCAGAATTCAAGAACAGCAGCGGATAGCGGCGGGTTTTGCAGAACCGCCGGTCTTCGCCGGCTGCAAGCAGCGCATCGACAACCGGGGAGTTGTGATCATCACCCTGGCTGGTGGCGGCACCGTGCGCGATAGCGGCGGGAAAATCCATTTCTCCCAAGATAGCCAGGCCAAGGAAGCGGCCAGCCTCTACGCCCTAGCCAAATTCGGTAAACTCTGCAAGCAGGCAGGAACAACGATCAGGAGGCTCGATGGAGACCGTTCAAACATCACAAATGCGAAACCGCATATTGGAATCCTTAGAGAATCCGCCCGAAACGGCCTGCGCAAGGTGTCCGAAATCCCTCTGGTATCTGCTTCAAAAAGACCCCAAAAAGCCGAACTGCTTTTGCACAATCATGCACAGTCTGACCTGGAGCGATGACGAGGACAGCCAGGTTTTAGCCTGTGACGGCGAATTTTTACCCGATGAGGCGGAATAGTGCCTCACATGAAAGGAGTCATTTTCCTTTTTGTGCTGTTCCTCTTTACCTCTACCGCGATGGCCGCGTCGCCGATCACTATTACCGGCATCATCGACGGTGATACTGTACGGGCGCGGATGGCCGACGGCCGTCAAATCAAAATTAGGTTATATGGCATTGACGCGCCTGAGCGGCGGCAAGCCTATGGCCAACGGGCAACGAAGGAGCTGAAATCTATAATCAGCGGCAAGCCGATAGAAATGGTGATGATGGACATAGACCACTATGGCCGGCCCGTTGCTCGCCTAATGGCTGATGGCCAGGACGTCGGCGGCGCGATGGTTGCGGCTGGATATGCCTGGGTTTACACGCGATACTGTCAATTATGGCTAGTCTGCGCAGGGTACAAGAGTAACGAAAATTCGGCGCGGGCTGACCGGCTCGGCCTGTGGCAAGATCAAAACCCGATCCCGCCATGGCAATGGCGGCGTTTCGATAAAGAGGAAAAATGATGGTGGCCGAGCTGATCGGCGGCCTGGTTGCTGTTTATTCGGCTAAAGTATAACCGCGTTGCAGGCGTTTTCTGTGCAGACGTTTATATTCCCGCAATATATCGGTTTCGCAAAGAAAGCATTTAGAGAGGCTTCGCCCTCTCCTGCCGATCCGCCCCCAGCGGCGAACCAACATAAAGCAAAACAGCCCGCGCTCGATGGACAGCATGTAAAAAGCCTTTTTGTTGCGGGCTTGATCGACGCATTCAAAGCGCGTGGTTGTAATACCTGGCATTTCTTACGCTGCACCTGATGTTTTCAATCGCTTCGTAAAATTTGGGTCTTTTCCAGATTTTATCTAGGAAATCGTGAGCTGCCGGCGCGGCCGTAAATCTAACCACTTAGACGCTGCATTTGTCTTAGCGATCCCAATCGTCGTCTCTATCCAAATCGTCGTCGTCTCTTTCGGGCACGAGGCTGACTGTTTTCTCTTGGCTTAATGGACTGGTTATTTCAGAAAATATCTTTTTTATCGGCCATGGGTTTGGTTCAGCAGGAATTAAATGCTGATGTTCAAAGAGTCGGCCAAATTTGCCACTGACAGCGCTGGCATAATTCCATGTTGCGGCATTTACCTTGCTGTAATCTATCTCTATGCCTTGCTCGTGTGCCAGTTGCTTCATAAACACTTGCATTGCACGGCCATTACCTTCTGGAAAAGCGTGGATACGATTAGCTTTAATAAATATCCCGGTTATTGCGACCTGCTTCTGCTCAAAACTCAAACTCTGAGCTTGAATAAAGGCGCTGGTCTCTTTTTCAAGTTGTTGCCATTCCGAAGCAATATCTCTTGGATGGGAAAACTCTGATATTTGACCAGGGAAATCAACTAATCGCTTGAACGACTGAATAGTGCGCGGTTTACCTGCCCACTCGTAAACGTCTTGAAATAAATGCTTATGGATGGCGCATAGCTTTCCAAGGCCGTACCCTTGAACACCCAAATCGACCTTGTTGCTCAGTATTTCATCACTTCTATCCGTTGTGATTCCGTATTCGATGCTTCTCAACTGTTTTGCATCGGTAATACCAAGCTTGTTGAAGAAGACGCCCTTGTCGTCGATATACGGGTTGGCAGCCATACTGGATACCGTTTAAGCCCACATGCGAGACTCAAGAAACCCGTCAATGGTTTTATGTTGTTTGGCGTACTCGACCTTTTCTGAAATTACCTGGTCGAGCGTCACGCGGCCCGTCATCACGGCTTCGCGGATCGCTTTTCTTTCCTCGGTAGGTTCAAAGCCTTCCAGTGCAAAAATTGCATCGGTTTGCTCGCACGCCTTTCGGTAAACTTCTTTTTCTTCTGTTGTCATGGCCTACCCTCCTGAAAATGAATTGATTCTTTTCAAATATACCACGGAGTTGAAGAAACGGCCAGAGATATTCTTGTAAACGAACATTTTCAAGAATGCCGGAACCCGGTCATTTCCTCTTCGCTTTCTCTGCTTTTCCCATTCTCAAAAATAGTTCTTGAAACTGTTTTCTCAAAATTATACATTCACATGAGTTTTGATAAAATCGTCACTCTGAAAAGATCAGGTGCCCTATGCTTATCGGTTACGTCCGTGTTTCCACAAGAGACCAGAATCTCTACTTGCAAAAAGAAGCGTTGGAAAAAGCGGGCTGTGAGAAAATTTTTGAGGACGTTATGACTGGCGGCCGAGCCGATCGGCCTGGGCTCGCCGCCGCCCTGGGCATACTGCGGGCAAAAGACACTCTTGTTGTGTGGAAGTTGGATCGTCTCGGCCGCAGTGTCAAGCACCTGGTTGATCTGGTAACCAGCCTCCACGCCCAGGGCGTTCATTTCCGAAGCTTAACCGATGCCATTGACACGGGATCCGCTTCGGGCCGCTTTTTTTTTCATGTCATGGCCAGTCTTGCCGAAATGGAACGTGATCTCATTGTAGAACGTACTAAAGCCGGACTGGAGACAGCCCGCCGCGCCGGCCGCATCGGAGGCAGAAAAAGGAAAATGACCGATAGCAAGATTAAATCGGCCAGGCAATTACTGGATGCCGGCATTCCGCCCAAAGAGGTTGCAAAAAACCTTGGGATTTCCGTTCCGACCCTTTACCGTCATTGCCCTGCGAGAGATCAGTAATCAACAGGAGGAAATAATGGGAAAATATGTTGATGACATATTAGTTCACGATGAGCGCGTTGAGTATGAAACGGGCTATCATTGGATTATTTACTGTAATTTAAGAGCAATTTTCACGCTATTTATCGCACCGTTTATAGACAGTTGTACAGGCGAGTTTGCCATTACAAATAAGCGGGTAATCATTAAAACCGGTTTTTTCAGGCGCAGAACTCTCGAAATGAATCTGAGTAAAATCGAGACGGTAGGTGTTGACCAATCATTTATTGGAAGGCTTTTAGGTTATGGGACAATCACCGTGATTGGCACAGGCGGCACTCACGAGTCTTTTCCGAACATCTGCAATCCTCTTGAATTTGAAAGAAATTTAGAGAGTATTCAAATTGATACAGCTCGCTAGTTTGAATGAGGCATGAGGTAAACTAGGGCCGCAATATTTTCAAAACTGGTGGACGAAAAACCAAAGCTAGGTATTGAGGGACCCTCAGCGTTCATCTTTGTTCAAATGCGCCCGACAGTCCCATTGGCATATTTTGCCACACCCTACCGTTCAGCCGTTTACCGTTGGCCTTCTTTCCACGTTTGATGCCGTCACTGCCCCATGTTCCCCATTGCTTAAAAAAGAACGCCGCTCCTGCGCATTCGGCCTGGATTTTCAGTGATTCTGCCCATTCCTTTCGCATGGGCCGAGCCTGTGGCCCACTCTCGCCGCCGACGATGACCCAATGGATGCCAGTAAGGTCAACCAAGCCCAAGTTTTCCAACAGCGGCTCACATGACAGAAAACGCACAGCGGCCGGAAGTGACCGCAGAGCATCGATCCTTGGGAGCCGCCCACGGTCCTCTACTGTCACGCCAAGCCAGGCATTGTCCGGGATTTCGCGCGAGGCAAAATATTCCGCCATGCGCTCTGCCCGCTTGGTCAGTAATTGGTAGCGATGCCACGGCGTCTGTATGATTGTGTTCATAACCACATCAAGGAAATTGTCCGGCACATCCTGGTGAAATAGATCACTCATCGAACAAACGAAAATTGTATGTGGGTGCTTCCAAGCCAGTGGCTCCAGCAGTTTGCTTTCATGCAGAGTTAAACGAAAGCCATCCGTGTATTTCGGTTGTCCCATCGCTTGCAGCCGCTTTGCCAATTTTTCAGCATAGCAATGGGCACATCCTGGTGATAGTTTCGTACATCCAGTTACCGGATTCCAGGTTTTATCCGTCCACTCAATTTTCGTAGTTTTCATTTGTGTATTCTCCCGATAATTCCGCCAGCAATCTTGATGGCAGTTTGGTTATTAGAAGCACATGCGAAATGAAATATTGTCATTCCCTTTGAATTCTTCATCTCAAATGGTTTATCAGTAACATATTTGAAAATTTCCCGCAATCTTTTTGTGTAAAATACTGCTATTTTAGTTATAGAATCTTTTGCTTTTTGAATTTTAATTTCGTCTTCTCCAAACAATGAACGGGGAACGGGGACATTCTCATAAAACAATGCGCGTATTTGTGCCTCAGTAATGCCAAAAAAAGATTCTAGTTTTGCAATATGCGCCAACTCGCCATTTTTATCAAGCAAGCGGTTTATGATAACCCCGGATGGGATGAGTATCCATAAATCAGTTCCCGTCCCTCGCAGGCTCGCCACCGATGACCAGTCGATTTGCATCCCGAAAGGGTCAAGCAGCACCAAAGCTTTATATTGACCTTTCCCCTTTTGTAGTGCCTCGGCCAATTTGACAATCTGCTCATTGGCATCGTCGGCGCGGAATTCTAACTGCGCAGAGTCGGGCGCAATCCGCATCAACCTCTTTTTCAACGCTGCGGAAGCAGCTTCGCTCTGGTCAATGAAGTAGTAAAAATCAAATCCCCTCATATCGAGGCCAAGAACTCGCTCTGCCGCGCTCTGATAGACTATAGTTTCCACTTCCTGAATTCCGGCTATAGCAAATAGCGGCGAAGCTGGTGTATTCCCCCGCCTGTCGCCACTTCCAGCGAATCCGTCAAAATAGATGAGTTTCCAGCCGTATTGGTCACGGCGCTTATTCATGATGGCCAGATAGGCTTTGACGTATTTTTCGAAAGCTTCAAGCTTTTCTTCCGTCCACGATCCGCCCCAAGAATTTTTATGATTCACGCCCCCGTCCTCCATCCAATTCAAATCCTTACTTTTCCGCTGCCGATCCTCGGCAGCTCCTCCCATTGAGTTGTCCATGTGGGCGACAGCCGCTCACGGCGCATAGCCGCGCCTTTTCATCATTATACGAATTATTTACGTTAGAAAAGAAGGATGAAAATTAAAATATCACTTTGAAATCAATATGTTATTACAAATTATAAAATTAATGTTATTCAAGATTTACAGTTATAGTGAAACGACCTAAAATAAAAAATGTGGTTCATCCGATTCCTTTGGCTCAAGGGTACACCCCCGAGTTTCCTGCATATAACAATATGCAGGCAATGGAGGTAATAGCAATGGATGCCTTTGTTATCGGATTGTTGCAATCAGTAGTAACATCTGTAGTCGTAGCTTTGGTTCTCCGTTGGTTCAACCATTGGTTGAACCAACGGAGTAAATAAAAAAGTCCCGGCAGGAAGCCACTCCCGCCGGGACACAACATCAAGAAGCTCGGAAGAACCACACGCAGGGGGAGTACTCTCCCAACAGGGCTGGGAATGCCTGAAACATTCCCAGCCTTCTTCCATCTCGTGCCTTCTTCCATCTCGAAGGGCAGAATAAATCATACTTTCCAAGCCTCGTGCAACCATAAAATCGTTACGATACAAATTTAATTTCCTGTTCAAGCCTTCACTTTTCCATTGCCAACCTTTGGCAGTTCCTCCCAATCCGTCGTCCATGCGGGCGATAGCCGCTCACGGCGCATTACAGCCGCCGACGCCCTTTCATCATCAAAGAGGATGGCGGGCCGTAGAGTATAAGCGCCATATTTCTGGTTCACGGCGTCGATCGCGGCCATTACTTTCTTTTCTTTACCACTGTCAGCGGCGCGAAGCGCCCACAACCGTAATTGTGTAGTCCCTGGCGCTCTCAGGTTGTAAAGCAGCACTCCCGATTTGGCATACAGCCAGCCGTCTCGAAAAATCTTTTGCAAACCGATCCTCGCTGTCTCCAGTAAACGCCGGGTATCGGCGGTAGGTTCCGGCAGGTCAAAACACACCGCGTTTTCATAATAACGGCCGTCGTTGGCATAGGGCGAGGTTCTTATCCGCACTTCCAAGCCTTGCGCTTCCAGTTTGGCGGCCCGCAGCCGGCGAGCGGCGTTTTCGATGTTCGCAGCCAAAGCCAGGAGGATTTCATCTTGACTGCTTAGTTTTCGGCCAAAGGAACGGGTGGCGATAATGGTCTGGCGGGGAGCTGGTTGCATGTCTATGCACGATTCGCCGGCCAGCTCAAGCGCCGTGCGCAGGCCGGTCACGGTGAGCAGCCGCCGGATCGCTTCACTGTCGTTTCGCGCCGCATCGGCCAAAGCGACAGCGGTATGAATACCTCTTTCTGCCAATCGTTTGGCTGATCGTGGCCCTATTCCCCAAATATCACCAGCCGGCGTCTCGGCTAAAACTTTTTCGCAGGCCACTGTCCCGGCCGTGAGCCGGTAAACGCCTTCAGCAATATAATTCTCATCGGCAATCCCGTTTTGCTTCCCCTTGCTGGCTTTGAGTATCGCTTTCGCTCGCTCGGCTGCCAGCTTGGCCAAGGTGCGGGTTTCACCGATACCGATTGAGACGGGTATACCAGTCCAGCGGAGAACACGGGCACGGACAGCAGCGCAAACCTCGGCAGCGTTGACGGCCAGGGCTTTTTCGTGCAGCGGGATAAATGCCTCGTCAATGGAATACTGCTCCACAGTCGGAACCAGGCTTTCCATAGCTTGGATAACGCGGGCGGAAAGGTCTCCGTATAAAGAGTAATTTGAAGAAAATACGGCGACATTGTGATGTTTCAAAAAGCCGCGAATTTTGAACTCCGGCACGCCCATCTTTATACCCAGGGCCTTGGCTTCATTGGAACGGGCCACCACGCAGCCGTCATTATTCGACAGCACAACCACGGGCCGGTTCCATAAGTCAGGCCGGATAAGCCGCTCGCACGAACAATAAAAATTGTTGCAGTCAGCGAGCGCCCATAATGTGGGAGGCTTGCGGAGATCGAGGCTCATTGTCTTGGCCTGGCATGAAAACGCATTTTATGAATGGAATGAGTTACAACACCCCAGATAACAGTATCTTCCGAGCCGGTGATTTCAATGTCGGGAAACTGATCGTTTTCCGGGGCCAGAAAAGCCCGCTTTTTTTTTAGAATAAGGCTTTTTACTGTCAATTCGCCGGCGACGGCCGCGATAACCACACTGCCATTCTCCGGCGGGATCGAGCGGTCAATCACCAACAGGTCACCGTCATGAATGCCGGCCTTAATCATCGAATTACCTGACGCCCACGCAAAGAAAGTCGCGGCTGGATTTTGAACCAAATGTTCGTGGAGATTCAGGTCTTTTCCACGATAATCTTCCGCCGGCGAAGGGAAACCAGCCTGAACCGCAACAATGAAGGACGGCAGCCGCGAAACGGCTTCACCATCAAGATGCGGCTCGGCCGAGCCAATCAAGGTAACGGTTGTCGGTGGCATTATTCTTTCTCCATCTCCATCATCAAGCGTCATTGACGATATATTGCAAGAAATAAAAAATCTACCTGAAATCATTCTAACATTAAATTGATTTTCCCTTGGGTTGTTTTTTCCGGCGCAGCCGGAACAGCGTTGAGCCACAGGCGAATAAGCAGGCCCCGCAGGGCAGGATAAGGATGGGCAGCGCAGCGCAGTAGGCCCACTCCTTCTATCCTGCCTTTGTTCGCTGTTACGTTTATATTACTGCTATATTCAATTATAAGACGAAATAAAACATAATAAGACAATATAATACGGTAGCGTAATATAATGTTTTTAACTTGTATTAAACTGGTATATAGCGTAATTATATTAAAAATAATGTTGTATTTTGTTATATAACGTAAAAGGGGAATTCACATGGAAAGAGTCAAACGTTTTCAGGGACGGGTTGAATTTTTGGCGGTCGAGGATGATGTTAGGTCTATGGTTTCAAAAGGGTACAGCTACAAGATGATCCACGAAAGCCTGACGAAAAACGGGAGAATCACTATTTCCTATGATACGTTTTACCATTACCTTCGTAAGAAAAAGAAACAGGTAAAGCCGGGCTTGCCAATGTCTGAAACGGCAGCGGCACCAGAAAAACAGAAAACTGTACCAGCTTCGGAAGATCAGCCGCAGCGATCAAAGAACGGATCGATCCAGATCAATAGTGATCCAGATCACCGTAAGAGACGGTATGAATGACTGCTAGATTGCCACAATCTGGTCCCCACATAATTTGTTGCCTATAAATTCAACCGCTTGCCGTTCTTGTGATGGTGAAAGGTGAGCGTACCGCATGGTCACATTGATACTACTATGGCCAAGCATCTGGCTTACCAACGCAATCGGAAAGCCCGATTGAACCAGCCAGCTCGCAAAAGTGTGACGCAAAGTATGAAAGACTACTTTGTGGCGCAGGTCGATAATACCGTCATTCAGGCCGGATTCTCTTACAGCAATATTGAATATTCTCGGTGACTTATTCTGAAACAGGTTTTCGTATGCGTAAGTGAGGGAAGCTTTTTTTTTATTGCTACACCCAGAGCAACATCATTGAGCCTGATGATACGGTTCTTCCCTGATTTCGTGTCCATGATTGTCGCAATCCGTGAATCAAAATCTATATCGCTCAATCGAAGGTTGAAAATTTCTCCTCGTCTCAAACCGGTACTGACAGCAAAGAGAACTATGTCATGCCAATTACACGAAACCTCCGCTGTCTTGAGATTATTGAGGAGAATGCCGCACTCCTCTTGATTGAGAAATCTTTGTCGTTTGTTGTCAAACTTCGGCATAACGTCTTTGAAGCTGGGAAGAGGTCTGTTGTGTTGACTCCATTCAGCAGCTTTCCTCAATACCCTCTGCACTAACGAAAGGCAATGTCGTACACTCTGCGGACTTAAATCTTGTTTTTCCAAATGTTGCCGTAGCATTAGCAAGTCAAAAGTGGTGAGCTTGCTGATTATCTTATTACCCAGGGTCGGGGAAATGTGGTTTCGCCACCGCCCTTCTTCGGTTACTTGACTTCTTCTTTTTGACGACGACAGCACCGCCATCTGATACAGTTCCCAAGCCCCTTTTACAGTTAAGTTTTTCATTAGCGACTCCAACATGGTTGAAAATAGTTGTATCTATTTGCAAAAAAAGCAAAACCATGTTATAAAGTCCACCATAAGCTTTATGCTGTAAATACCTTCCTTAATTTCTGCCCCGAAGAAGCTAACGGCCTTTCACGCCGGCAACACCGGTTCAAATCCGGTTGGGGACGCCACAAATTTCGCAGACTTAGCACGCTTTTTCATCAATGGATCATCTGCTTTACCTGATCCGGTGTACATGCCTCAAGAGTTCGCGGATCTTGAGGCATTTCCTTTTCCAACATGCTGGCCGCCGCCGGATGGATTCTGACGGTCAAATCAGCAAGCTGTGCGCCGCCAGCGGTCCTCCTATTTTTTTATGATTTCGCCGATAAGACTGACGACTCGTGCCACCGACTCGGGGTCGGCAAGCGAGATTTTTTCCGGTTGGCAAAGCTCATAGCACGAACACATAACCAGCCATATTTCTTCTTTCTCGCCGTGGTGGCTGCCGAGCCAGTCCATGGTCGCTTCAACCGCCGCGCTCACCATTGCCTGCCTGCTTTTTTGATAAGCCGCGCTGCCAAGCTCAAACAACTCCACCAGTGTTCCATTCACAAACCGGGCAAGATGCCAGCCCGTCCAATTATAGATGTCTTTCTCCTGTTCGGTGAGATCGATCACCTTGTAGGTTTCGGCCTGCCTTATTCTATCAGAAACCAAAGACATTTCTTTCCTCCTTTCTGTTTTCGACACACGCTTGTCGGGTGGGACTGCCGCACTTTACCCACTCATTGTGAGGTAATTTTTGATTGTATCAGAAATAATTCGCTTTCGCCGTCGTTGGTTTTGCATTACAATGTAATGCAAAATTTGCAAGGAGGATTTGCCATGGCTACCAATCAGCTTGTGCAGGCGCGTATTGACGGCGCCATCAAAGAGGAGGCCGCCGCTGTTTTGGCGGCGATGGGCCTCACCGTATCCGATGCCGTGCGACTTTTACTGACCAGGGTAGCGCGGGAAAAAACGCTGCCTTTTGAACCGCTGATACCGAATGCCACCACTATCGAAGCGATGAAAGAGGCCCGCCGTGGCAACTTGCCCCGATTTGCCAGTGTCCGCGAACTGATGGACGACCTGCATGAGGGCGATTGAGCGCACCGGGCAGTTCAAGCGCGACTACAAACGTGAGGCCAAAGGCCAGCATCGGGCAACACTTGATGCCGACTTGGAACTGGTCGTGTTGGCCTTAATCGCCGACCAGCCACTGCCAGCGCGTTACCGCGACCATGCTTTGACTGGCAACTGGATAGATCACCGTGATTGCCACATCCGCCCCGATTTGCTTTTGATCTATCAATTGCATGGTTCCGATACGCTACGTCTGGTGCGTCTTGGTTCCCATGCCGAGCTTGGCTTGTGATGAAAATCTCACAAAAAATACCTTGCCACAGCCACCAGCGCCATGCCGACGGCGACGGTGACGAAAAAATTCTTCAGAAAATAGGCGGCGGCAAAGGTGGGGATGGCCGCCATGAGGAAAATGTTGTCAAAAGAAAGCGCCAGCTTCTGCTCCGGGCAGAGCAAACCGGGGGCCAAGAGCGCCGCCAAAACCGTGGCCGGGATGAAGCTGAGCCAGCGGGCGATCCACGGATGCAGCCTACGCCCGGACAGAAACAGCGCCGGTAAAATGCGGGGCAGACAGGTGACGGCGGCCATGCCGCAAAGAGTCAGGAAGATTTGCGATTGATCCATGCGTCAAGACAGGCGCCGCAGGTGGCGCAGACAATGGTGGCGATGATGACATGGGCCCGGTCAAATCCCAAAAACACAAGCGTCACCGACAGGGCGGCGGCGCAGACGGCCATGGCCAGATAGAGCGGCTTCATCACCTGCGGCACGAGCAGGGCGATAAACATGGCTGGCAAGGCGTAATCAAGGCCAATGGGGCGGATCTGGGCGAT
>Ga0209629_10000156_pt1 | contig 33103 bp, 25 predicted proteins | sample TergutCu122P5_FD_187286 | JGI IMG/M metagenome (GOLD analysis project Ga0209629, IMG submission 187286) | Cubitermes ugandensis P5 segment gut microbial communities from Kakamega Forest, Kenya - Cu122 P5 (SPAdes) (version 2) | ecosystem: Host-associated > Arthropoda: Insects > Digestive system...
CGAACCTCTCCAATACTTATGTAGGTATATATATATTATACCTACATTACTATCGCTTGTCAAGAGGTTTTACTAAATTTTTGGCTTTATTAAGCCGTTTCATGGTTGCCTTTGTGGGGCGTAGGTATAAAAAAGAGGGGAATCTAGGTTTTATAAAATAAACGCGCGCAGAACTGCGAACGCAGGACGTTCACCGTGTCTGCGCGCATTGCGTATGCAATACCAATTCCAAGCCGGACCATTGCCATGGAGGGAAGTGAAGTGCCGGGGGGGGCGCTGAACGTTCTGGCCGAACATGGGAATGCGCGAAACTGGAATTGGTATGGCTGATTTATGTCAATGATAATAAAGATGTAGGGGCAAACCTTGTGTTTGCCCCTGTCCGGGGCAGAGACGAGCTCTGCCCCTACAGGTTCCGAACGGGTCTATTGTATAGGCGGAACGGTCAAGACCGTTCCCTGCATTAACCGGACGCACGGTTCTTCCATAAACCGGACGCACGGTTTTTCCGGCTTCTCGCCTCCGCCTCTGAATCACACCAGCTCACCCCAGCGCTCGTAGAGCTCGTTCAAGGCGCTTTCCGCCGCCGTCCTCTTGTCGAATATCTCGGCCGCGAGCAGGTGGTCGCAGGCTGTGGCCGGGTCTGACAACCGCGCGTCAAACCCGGCGATCTCGGCTTCCAGCAGCGCGATCTCGTCCTCCGTCTTTTGCAGCAGGTTTTTGTGCCGCCGCTGGCCGGCCTCCCGCTCGCGCCGGGTGAGCCATTCGCTCCTGCCACGCTTTTCGGGCGGCGGGTTTTTGGTCTGTTTTATTTGCGCCTTATTCGGTTCGCCCATAAACGCGGGCGGCTGCCGGGGGCTACCGGGGGTGGCCTGTGAGCCGGCCTGCGCCCTTTCGCGCACCTTCTCGGTATAATAATCGTAATCGCCGCGGTAAACGCGGGCCCCGCCTTTTGAAAGCTCAATCACCGTCCGGGCCGTGCTGTTGATAAAATAACGGTCGTGGGAGATGATAAGCGCGGCGCCCGTATACCGGTTTATGGCCTGCTCCAGCACCTCTTTGGAGAAGATGTCCAGATGGTTCGTGGGCTCGTCCAATATCAGGAAGTTGGCGCCGGACAGCATTATCTTCACCAGGGCCACCCGCCCCAGCTCGCCGCCGGAGAGCGCGCGCACCGGCTTAAACACGGCGTCCCCCGTGAAGGCGAAGGCCGCCAGCGCCCCCCGTATCTCCAGGCTGCCGAGGCGGGGGAAGGCGTCCGCGAGCTCGTCAAAGACGGTTTTGCCGTCCGCCGCGGCGGATGAGCGCGCCGCCCATTCCTGCTCATAATATCCGACGCGCACGCCCGCGCCCAATCTAAAATAGCCGCCGTCCGGCTTCACAAGCCCCATCAGTATCTTGACCAGCGTGGTCTTTCCCGCCCCGTTCGGCCCGATCAGCGCGATCTTGTCGCCTTTTTTCACCTCGAACGAGACGCCCTCAAACAGCTCAACGCCCCCGAAAGACTTGCTCAGCCCGTTCACGGACAGCACGTCCGCGCCGCTCTCCCGGGCGGGTTTCAGCGCGATCCGTATCCTGTCCGGCTCGTCGGGCGGCTTCTGGGCGCGGTTGGGGTCGTCCAGGAATTTTTGCAGGAGCTTCTCGCGGCTGTTGGCCCGCTTGACACTCTTCTCCCGGTTAAAGGACCTGAGCTTGGCTATGACCTCCTGCTGCCGCCGTATCTCCGCGAGCTGGTCCATATAGGCCTTGAGCGCGGCCTCGCGGCCGGCCGCCCTGGCTGCGGAATACGCGGTGTAATCGCCGTTGAAGACGGCCGACGCGCCGTTTTCGATCTCTATGACCTTGCTCACGATGCGGTTAATAAAATACCTGTCGTGGGAGATGATGAGCGCCGCGCCGCGGTAATTGCGCAGGAAGTCCTCCAGCCAGCTCACCGCCGGGATATCCAGGTGATTGGTGGGCTCGTCCAGCAGCAGAATATCCGGCTCCGTCAAAAGCAGACGCCCGAGCTCCGCGCGCGTGCGCTCGCCGCCGGAAAGGCTGCCCGTCCTCTGCCGCGCCTCGGCTTCGGAAAAGCCGAGCCCGCGCAGCACGCCGCGCACGCGGCTCTTGTATTCGTAGCCGCTGCGCCCCTCAAAATCCTGGGTCGTCCGGGCGTATTCCTCCATAAGCTTCTGCGCGCCGTCCCGGCCGGCGGATATCAGATGTTCGAGCTCGCGTATCCGCTCCTCCATGCGTATCACGTCGCTAAAGACGGCCAGCATCTCCTCCTCGACGGAGGCCGCCGGGTCCATGCCGGACATCTGCGCCAGATATCCCACCCGCGCGCCCCTGGCGATCGCGGTTTCCCCGCCGTCGGGGGGCGTCTCGCCGGCGATTATGCGGAAAAGCGTCGTCTTGCCCGCGCCGTTCGCGCCGACGACCGCCGCCTTCTCCCTGTTTTCCAATATAAACGAGACGTCTTTCAGCACCGCCTCATCCCCGAAAGCCTTCGCAATACCGCTGCACTGTAAAATCATCCGGCCGCTCCCAAAAACCCGATTGACACGCAATCGCAAAGATTGTATACTGACTTGGTCCGATAATTATTATAGCAGAAAATCGAACAGCCCACAAGCCGCAAAAGCGCACAGGCCGACAGCGGCGCCGCACGCGAGGGCCGCGGGGCCGGCCCCCATATAAGCCGCGCACAGCGCGGCGGCCATCGCGGCGGCGAATATCAGCCCGCGCCGGCCCTTTATTACGCCGAGCAGCCGGACCATTCCGCAAAGCGACATGGCTATGCCAAACAAAGCGATGATTCCAAACATACGCGTCCCCCCATACCCGCGGTCAAACCGCCCGCGGCAATACGCCCGCCCCGCGGCGGCGGCGCGGGCGTCTGCCGGTGGATAATAACAGTCTATGCGCGGTTTTCCGGCTTGTGCGGCATTGGGATGCGGCCCGATAAACGCGGACCGATGCACCGTTCGCCGCAAATAACTGCGGCACCGAACTCCCGAAATCCTTTGTATACGGCCGGAGGCCGCCCCTACAAATGAACCGCCGCATGGCAGGGACCAATAAACTGCCCGCCGCAAATGTCCGGGGGCATAGAGTCCACACAAATAAACTGCCGCGCGGTGAGCGAAATATCAAACCCATCGTGGGCAAACAGATCAGACGGAGACCATATGGAAATAACCACGGACGTCATCGTAATCGGCGGCGGCCACGCCGGCTGCGAGGCGGCGCTGGCCGCGTCGCGCATGGGGCTTGACACCGTAATGTTCGCCATAAGCCTGGACAGCATCGCCATGATGCCCTGCAACCCCAATATCGGCGGCACGTCCAAGGGGCATCTGGTGCGGGAGATCGACGCGCTGGGCGGGGAGATGGGCCGGAACATAGACAAGACGTACATCCAGAGCCGTATGTTGAACACCTCAAAGGGGCCCGCCGTGTACTCCCTGCGGGCGCAGGCGGACAAGCTTCGCTACAGCCGCTCCATGCGCCGCGCGCTCGAGGCTGCCGCGCGCCTGAGCCTGGTCCAGAGCGAGATCACGGGCCTCATCACCGAGGGCGGGGCCTTCGCGGGGGCGGTGTCCGAGAACGGCATAACCTACCGGGCCAAGGCGGCCGTCCTCTGCGCGGGCACGTACATGCGCGCCCGCTGCCTCTGCGGGGAGGCCATCGCGCAGTGCGGCCCGGGGGGCATGAGAAACGCCGGGCGCCTGAGCGCCGCGTTGGAGGAAGGGCTGGGGCTGCGCCTCATGCGCTTTAAGACCGGCACCCCCGCCCGCATAGACAGAAAGAGCATAGACTTTTCCAGGATGGACATACAGCTCGGCGACGAGCCGCCCACCCCGTTTTCCTTTGAAAACAGCCCGGCGGACATCGCGCGCGCGCAAGTCCCGTGCTACCTGACGTACACCAACGCAAAAACGCATGACGTCATCCGCGCCAGCCTGCACCGCTCCCCCCTGTACGCGGGCGTCATCGAGGGCACGGGCACGCGGTACTGCCCGTCGATCGAGGACAAAATCGTGCGCTTTGCGGATAAGGAGCGGCACCAGGTCTTTGTCGAGCCGGAGGGCGAGGACACCGGCGAGATGTACATCGCCGGCATGTCCACATCCCTGCCGGCGGACGTCCAGATTCGGATGTACCGCACCGTGTCCGGGCTTGAGAACGCCGTGATCACGCGGTACGGCTATGCCATAGAGTATGACTGCGTGGACGCGACGCAGCTCAAACTGAACTTGGAGTTCAAGGATATCCCCGGCCTGTTTTGCGCCGGGCAGTTGAACGGCAGCTCCGGCTACGAGGAGGCGGCGGCCCAGGGCCTCGTCGCCGGCATAAACGCCGCGCTCCGCGCGAAGGGCGGGCGGCCCTTCACAATCGACCGCTCCGAGGGTTATATCGGCGTCCTCATCGACGACCTGGTGACCAAGGGTAGCCGGGAGCCGTACCGCATGATGACCTCGCGGGCGGAATACCGGCTGACGCTCAGGCAGGACAACGCGGATCTGCGCCTGACCGACAAAGGGCGCGCCCTGGGCCTTATCGGCGACGGGCGCTACGCTCGCTTCTGTGAGAAGCGGGAGATGATCGCGCGGGAGACGGCCCGGGCGGAGCGGCTGGTCATCGCGCCGGGGCCTGATACGCTGGCGCTGCTGGAGGGGTTTGGCAGCTCGCCGGTGGTCAGCGGTATCGGCCTCGCGGAGCTCATCCGCCGCCCGGAGCTCGACTATTTTAAGCTGGCCCCGCTGGATCCGGCGCGCCCGGAGTTGCCCGCGGACGCCGCGGAGCAGGTCAATATCCAGCTCAAGTACGACGGCTACATAAGGCGGCAGGCGGCGCAGATAGAACAGTTCAGGAAGCTCGAGCACAGGGCGCTGCCGGAGGGCCTGCGCTATGAGGAGCTGAAGGGCCTGCGCCTGGAGGCGCGCCAGAAACTGGCCGCCGTCCGCCCTCAAAACATCGGACAAGCCTCCCGCATAACGGGGGTTTCGCCGGCGGATATCTCCGTGCTGCTGGTTTATCTGGAGCAGATCAGGCGCCGCGCGTGAAAACGACGCCAATTCCATGCCGCGGGGATATATCGCCTGAAAGAGCGTGGATTTTGATTACACATTGTTCCGGCAATGATGCTAATATAAAACTGCTAGGCCAAACGCGCGAAACCCGCCGGATTTTCTAATAAAAATTGTAAAACATACGCCGCCGCGCGCGTTTTCAGCGCCGTCCGGGTGTAACATTGACAAAGTCCGCCCCATATACTGGATTATATAGCCAATCGATATAATTTGTACAATTGGGCAATATTCCATATCCGGCGGGCGATACATACTTTTGCGGCCTTTTCCCTTGGGCCGCGTTGGAGGAGTACGCTATGAGCCGGTATGGTTTTTTTATGGGCGTAAAGCCCAGGACGGCGGTCTTGACGCCGGTCTATAAAACGGGCTTCGGCCCGCCCCATAAGAGCCCCTTTATGCGCCTTTACGACGGCGACGATACGGTGGGCCTGTTTTTGGACGCCCTTTCCCGCCGCTCAAAGGAAGACGCGCGGGCGTACGTCAGTAAGCATTTCGCGTCAAAATTCGATTTTGACGAGCTGACCGATTACTTTTATAATATGGACAGGTATAGGAAGCTGATACAGGTGGAGCCCGGCAATATCCCGAAGAATTGCAAGCGCAACTCCATCCTCGTGTTCGCCAAGGGCGAGCAGAGCATAATGCACCTTGAAATGATCCGGGAGCCGGACTGCTTCAGCAACTGGAAGATCTACGGGATCGAGAAGGAATAGCCCGCGGGGCGTATTATTAAGGAACAGACCATTCAGGATGAATATGGACAAGGCACAGGCGGAGGCTTTATTAAAGGATTCGGCGCGCGGGGTGGGCGTTGAGTTACATAAGGCGCAGATCGAACGCTTTATACTGTATATGGATATCCTGCTGGAATGGAACCGGCGGATGAATCTGACGGCGGTCACCGAACCGCGCGACATCATAATCAAGCACTTCGCGGACAGCCTCAGCCTGGCGCCGTTTATCACCGGCGGCGCCCGCGTGATAGACGTCGGCACGGGCGCGGGTTTTCCCGGCGTCCCGCTGCTGATATCCAATAGCGGCATAACGCTCACGCTGCTGGATTCACAGAACAAGCGCGTGGTCTTCCTCAGGTCCCTGCTGGCGGAGTTGGGGCTTTCCGCCGAGTGCGCGCACGCCCGGGCGGAGGACGCGGGGCGCGACCCTCATTTCAGGGAGCGCTTTGATTTCGCCGTGTCGCGGGCCGTGTCGCGGCTGAACGCGCTGGCGGAGCTGTGCCTGCCCTTCGCGCGCCCGGGGGGCGCGTTCATCGCCATGAAGGGCCCGGACGCCGGCGAGGAGATGCGTGAGGCTCGGGCCGCCATCTTAAGGCTCGGCGGGCGGACAGAGGAAATTATGCGCGTAAACCCCGGCGGCAATATTGCCCACACGCTGATAATCGTCCGCAAATTGTCACAAACGCCGCCAAAGTATCCGCGCAGGCCCGAAAAAATCGCAAAATGCCCGCTTGTATGACAGAGTATTCTGTCTTTTTTTGCTTCAAAAACAATTTTGACAATTCAAAATTTTCAAAAGCCCCCGGGAAATTGTGATATATTTTATTTGCGGCGATACAAAATATAGCGCAAACGAATACACGTCAAGAAACGACACGAAAAACCGAAGGGGGATTTACCTATGAACAATACGGCGATTATCGCCAACAGCGAGATCGTTTACCTGCCCGTGGACAGCATCAGCACCAACCCATACCAGCCCCGCCGGTTCTTTGACCGCTCCGGCCTGGAGGAACTGGCCAAGTCCATTCGGCTCTACGGCGTCATACAGCCCATCAGCGTGCGGATTATAAACGGGCGCGTGTATGAGCTGGTCGCGGGGGAGCGCCGCATGCGCGCCTCAAAACTGGCCGGCCTCGCCACAATCCCGGCCGTGATAGTCTCCGCCACGGATAAGGACAGCGCCGTGCTGGCCATCATCGAGAACCTCCAGCGGCAAAACCTCAATTATCTGGAGGAGGCGGAGGGCTTCCACAATCTGATCAGCGATTATTCCTTCACTCAGGAGGAATTGGCGGAGCGCGTCGGCAAGAGCCAGTCCGCCATCGCCAACAAGATCAGGCTCCTGCGCCTGTCCAAGCAGATACAAAAGCTGCTGATAGAAAACGAGCTCACCGAGCGCCACGCCCGCGCCCTCTTGAAGCTCGATTCCGAGGAGGCGCAGATAGAGATCATACAGCGGATAGTAAAGTTCGGCCTGTCCGTAAAAAAGACGGAGGAACTCATAGACCTCACGCTGTCCAAAAAGGCCGAGGAGGCCCGCCGGCGCGCCGTCCCGCGCTTCAAGCGCTATATCAAGGACATGCGCATCTTCACCAACACCATCCGCAGCGCCGTGGAGACCATGAACAGCGCCGGCATCAAGGCCAATTATTCCATGGAGGAGAGCAGCGACTCCTGCGAGATCAAGATCAGGATCGAATACTGACGCCCGGCGCGGCGGCGTGACCGCCCTCCCGCGCGTTTCTTAACGCAAACAGCAAAAAGGACCCCGCCCGCGAAACCGGACGGGGCCCGTTTTTGATATCCGGGGCCGCGGCGGGAACAGAACCCCCGCCATATCTGTATATATCATGAGAATCACAAAAAATAATGTCCAGCGCTCTATCCGGCAAAATTATGCAGTACGCTGTAGGGGCAGACCTTGTGTCTGCCCGTATTACGGGCGGAGACAAGCTCCGCCAAGGGGTTCGCGTTCCGTAGGGGCGGACGACCCTGTCCGCCCGCCGGACTAAAGATTTCCATAATTACAGGTTTGCACGATGTACAAGGCCGCCCCCCTGCGTTTGGTTCGGATTTTTTACAACTATCGGTGTAGGCGCGGGCGGACAGAGTCGTCCGCCCCTACACCGTAATTGCGGGCGCTTATTGATTAGGCATGATAGCGCATGTAATGTATCCGCTCGCCGCAGGGGCGGGCAAAGGGGCGGGCGGGCACAAGGCCCGCCCCTGCGGGAAACGGGAATAAGCTTATCGCGGTAATACTGACGCCCGGCGCGCAGGCGTGACCGCCCCCCGCGTTTCTTATGATGTGAACGACAAAAAGGACCCCGCCCGCGAAACCGGACGGGGTCCTTTTTTGATATCAAAGGCCGGGCGGGCACAAGGCCCGCCCCTGCGGGAAACGGGAATAGGCTTATCGCGGTGATCGCGCGCCCGCGCCGCTTATTCCGATATTGCCACCGTGACGCTCGAATCGGAGGCGATGAGCGCTTCCGCGCCGGCCTTGACCTGGATCACGTGGCTGCCCGCGCCGCCCAGCTTAAACCACAGATCCCATATGAGGTTTCCGCCGGCGGGGCTGACCTTCTGCCGGGTGACGCCGATCCTGTAGCCGCCGGCGTCGTAGAGGGCCAGGCGCGTGACGCCCGCAACCGTTGTCACCTGGACATGGATGTCGTCCTTGCCGGCGGCATAGGACGCCTTGGCGTCGGCCACCTGAGCGCTTATGACGCCCGAATCCGCCGCGGCCAGGCTGACGACGACGTCCATGTTCGGCATGGTGAAGCTGTATACGCCGTTCCAGGCCGGCGTCAGCGTCTGCAGCAGCGTGTTTCCGGCGGCGCTCCTGAGCGTGACGCTCCCGATCTGAGTGGTTTGGCCGCTCTGGGCGACGGTGAAGTTGACGGCGTCGCCGTAAACGGCGGTGTCCGCGGATAGCTTGACGGCCGCGCCGAACGGGTTGTTGACCGCGATGCTGTGGCTTGGGCTGTATAGCTGGAATTCGTATATCGTGGCCTTGTCCATAGCGCCCTGCGTCGGCTGCTGTATGTTAAGCCGGAAATACCGGCCTATGACGGGCGCGAAGTTCTCGTCGTTCTCAAAGCTGGCGTTATACTCCTTGTCCACGGCGGTCTTCCAGTTGGCGCCGTCATCGCTGTACTGGAGCTGGAAGCGCCTTGTGTTGAGGAAGTTGCGCGCGGTGATGTCGGAGTTGTTGACGATGGCGAGGCCGCCATGCTTTATGATATAGCGCCCGACTTCCTGCTTCCGCCCCAGATCGATTGTGAGCGTCTTATTGGGCTCATTGCCGGAGGATTCCCATTTTGTGAAATCGCTGCCGTCCGTGACGTTTGCCGGGTTGGCCCCGCTGGAGGCCGCCACGGGCTTGCCGCCGGAGACCAATGTCACGCAGTTCTGCGGCGCCACGGCCGCCATTTTGTTCAGATCCAGCGTGAAGAAGCGCTCGCGGTAAAACTCGTTGGTCTCCGTCTGGTGCCAGTTGGCGTTGGATGATTTATTGGAGTTCCAGACAAAGCAGTCGTAGGAGATCAATAGCTGCCCGGCCTTTGACAGGTGCGGGTGCGCCGTCGGGTTGTAGGTCACGTACCAGGCCTTGGGGTTATCGACCTGATAGAGCTCGTTCTGATACTCCTCCATCTGAGGGGCGACAAAGCACACCGTCGGGTTTGTGAAGGGCCCCCAGGGGTTGTCGGCCAGCATGTAGCCGATCTTTTCGCCCAGGGCGCCGTCGGTGTACGTCATCAGGTATTTGCCGCTGTAGATGCCGCTGTTGATATACGTGACGGAGGTGGACGCGGAGACGAGCAGGTTGCTCGGGGTTATGCCGGCGACGCTGCCGAGATTGGCCGTGGCGCCGGTCTGCCAGCCGTTTGCCGTGTAAAACTCCCATTTTTCGGGGTCCTCAAAGTTAGCCTTGGTCGTCCTGGCGACGACGACCCGCCTCTGGGCGTAGCCGGGCACGGTCGCGCCGTAGCAGTATACGTAGCCGTCGGCCTTGGCGCTGGGGACGCCGCTGAGCTGGCTGTTGTCCAATATCCCGGTCACAAACGTCGTCGCGCTGTTGAAGAGCGGCTTGAACCCGAGCCATTGGTAATGCGCCCAGTCCACCTGGTAATTGCTCAGTATCGGGAATTTGACCATGGAGACGCCGTAAGTGGTGAGCGTGGAATTGTCCTCATGGTCGGAGGTGACGTAGAGGTAATTGCCGATGACGATGCCGTCCTGCACCCAATACGCCTCCGGGACCACGTTGGAAGTCCCGCCCTCGTCGCCCGGCGTCGGGGGATTGCGCAGCATGGCCTTGTTCCCGCCCTGGCCGAATACGAAGCTCAGCTTGGTTTTATCCGGCTGAATCCCCATAAAATCGGCGAAGACGTTGTTGGGCATTTGCAGCTTATTGAGCAGCAGGCTCTGCGAAAGGTCCTTAAAAGAGGAGACATAACTGTCGCTGAACATCCAGGCCGTCGGGGTGTCCGGGCCGCCGCTGCCTATGGCGTCCACGCCGGTCAGGGGCACGGAATGCATGCCGTCCCCGGCGCGCCAGTCGTCCTGGCCCGGGCTGGTCAGGTTGTTGAATAATTCGTTCCAGTCCTCCGCCGGGGTGGCTTTCAGCGCGTTTGTAAATATGACGCGGTTGGGCTCCAGGCTGTTGACGGCGGAATTCAGGGCGTTGAGCGCCGCGTCGATCTCCGCCTGCACCGGCGGGTTCGCGGCCTGCAGTATGATCACGGCGGCCGTGAGCGCGTTTTTGTAATTGTTGACCGCGCTCATTTTATACTGCGAGAGAACGCTTTCGGTATACACGGGCTGGCACTGGTTCACCGCGGCCCGAAGCAGCGCCGTGTCGCCGCCGGACGGCTCGACGCCGTTCCAGTAAAGCTCAAATGAGTATACGCTGAGGTAAAACTGCGACTGCGGGAAGTAAACCCGTATGTACTGCGCGTACATGGGCGCAAAGTCAAACTCGACGGTCTTATTGGTCTCCGTGGTGAACGTCTTTTCCTGTATCGTTTTCCAGTCGGACCCGTCCCCGGAGTACTGCAGGTCCACGACCCCCTCCAGATGGCTGTTGTCCAGGCCCTTTGTCAGCGCCTCAAAATATATCACGGCGCTGCTCAGCGCCCGCGTCTTGGGGAACGTGACCTGGAGCCACTGCCCGGCGTTGGTGTTGCCCTCCGCCCAGCGGCCGGACGTCCTGTTGCCGTCGAACGCGCCGGCGATGGGGTTGGCCCCGTCGAAAGAGCTGGCGGAATACGTATTGCCGGCCAACCGCGCCAGATCCGTGCCGACGTCCGGCGGATTGACCCCGTTCCAGTAGAGCTCAAATTCGTATACGCTGAGCCAGAACTGGGCTTCCGGGAAGTAGAGCCGCATATATCCGGCGACGACCGGATCGAACGTAAACGTGACGGTCTTGCTCGCGGCCTCGTCCGCGGTGAAGGAATTTTTTGAGTCGATGGTTTTCCAATCGGTCCCGTTGTTGGAATATTGCAGGGTGACCGTGCCCTTCAAGGCCCCGGTGGAATCCTTGGTCATGGATTCAAAATATATCACGGCGCTGGTGACCGGCTGCGCACTCACCAGCGCAGCCTCCAGCCACTCTCCCGCGACGGCGCTCAAACCCTGGGACTGTTCCGCCCAGCGGCTGTTTGACGACGTCCTGTCGCCGTCAAAGGCCAGCGCGGGGCCGCGCCCGGATTCCGACGAACTCGCCGAATAAGTGTTCCCGGAAAGCCGCGCGATATTGTCGCCCGGGGCCGCCGAGGCGCTTTGGGCGGGGACGGCTATGAGCGGGAGCGCCATGGCCAGGGAAACGCATAAAGATACGGCCTTATTTTTTATTTTCATTAGCAAACAGCTCCTTTGCACAGAGGCTGGAGGCTGGAAGCCAGAGGCTGGAAACCCTCTGGCTGAGCAGCGCCCTCGCCTTGTGATAATCTGATATTAATATGCTCTAAGATTTACCATACTTTTACATAATACGCGCGTGACCGGATTGTTTCGGGCGCAGACGCGTGTGGAGACGGCAGGACCCTTGCCCTCGCAATGACGGGTGGGCAGCCGCTCGCCTTCCCGCGGCGTCATCGCGAACCCCTTTGCGCTTTCACGAAGCCAAAGCGGCCGGAAGCCGATTTGGCCTGTAGGGCCAAATCGCCGGGACGCGGCCTGTGCCGATAACGATATGGGCGAAGCGATCCAGCCCATAGCAGCCATACGTCGGCTAACCCGCCTTTCAGGCGGAAGCAGTCTTCCGGCTTCAGCCGGTAGAGGTATAAGCCGCGCCGCAAGGAATTGAGTACAATCCGTCAAAGTAAAGCGAGAAATTATTTTATGACAGTCCCCAAACATCGCCATCACATCCCGTAATCGGAACGGTCAAGCCCCTTCCCTACAGGGTAAAAGGCTTTTCTCTAGCCTCTAACCTCTAGCCTCTATCTAGTACGTCCCCGCGGGCTGTATCGCCGGGGAGCTCGCCCCGCACAGTGGGGCGTAGTCCGAGGCGTCCCACGCGAACACCTTTATCTTGCTCACGCCGGCGCCCCCCGCGGCGTCCATCGCGCCGAACCAGACGGTGGAGGCCGATGAGCGGGCGGGAACCAGAAGCGCCATGTTGGCCATTGAGACCATCGTGCCGTCGGCGTCGTAGGCGGCGGCGAACACGCTGACCGGTTTATCGGAATCGGTGTAGTTCTTGACAGTTGCCTGGACGTCCACGCAGCCGTCCCGCGCGTCCTGTGACAACTGGGCCCTGGAGGTGAGCTCCCAATCGGATACAGTTGATCCGGTATCGCTGATCACGGCGCTGGCCGTGTTGAAGCCCTCCATCCGCAGGACCGGCTGGTATCCGCCCGCGTCGGCCGGATCAAACTCGATGTTGACGGTCTTGGTCTGGCCGGGGAGCATGGCAAAATAGTTGTCGTCATAGTACGCGGGCAGCACGAGCTCGTTCGTGTAGCCCTTCATGACCTTGAGGCGCGTCATGACTGCGACGCTGCCGGTGTTGTTGGCCAACGTGACGGTCATATGCGTCATCCCGTCCTGGTTCACGACGCTGTCGGAGGCGATGAGCTGGACCTTGGGCAGCGTGCCCAGGGCGGTATAATTCGTCGTCCCGTTTTTGTTGTTCCAATAGAAGTTGTCGGATAGGACCGATCCGTCCGCGCCCATCAATGTCAGCTTGATGAAATATACCGACGACAGGGCGGCGGCGCTTATCCTGGAGGCGATATTGGTGACCTGCGTCGCGCTGTCGGCGGCGGCGGTCAGCGTGTCGTCGGTTTTGTCAAACAGGCTCCCGTCCAGGTTATAGAGCTCCGTCGTGACCTTGACGTCCGTCAGGTCGACAGCGGAATTGTTTATGACCTTTACGTCCGATTTATTGTAATCGTATTGGACGTGGACGGTCTCGCAGGCCTTCTTGCTGCCGAAATACGCGCCGTTTGAGTCAAAGTATTTGTCGTAGGTCTGCCACATCAGCGAGGGCCACGCGGACTGGCTCATCCAGAGCAGGATGCCGCTGCACTTGTTCCAGAGATAGTTGTTCCAGGATTCAAACATGGCCCTGTTCGTCTCCAGATTGAGCATCTGCGCCTTTAAGCAGAATTCCTCGATGCCGCCCGACGCGCCGTAACGGTTGTTGATAGCGTTTATGTAGTTCGCGGCGCCCTTGTTGCCGATATCGGCCAGCCCGCCCAGATCATGATACTGCCACATATAGTTGATGGGCTTGCCCAGCGGGTTGGAAGGGTCGTTCGGGGGCCACCACCAGCTCTGGGGCATCATCTTCTCCATGGATTCATAGTTGGGGATGACCGGGGTGCCGATCTCGGTCGTAAAACCGGGGTGCGCGCCGGCCTGCTGGTAATACCACTTGGGGTCGTTCACCGAATATGTGACGCCGCCGCTGACCTCGTTCTTATTGGACTGCAATATAAAGATGCGGGAGCCGTCAAACTGCGCGCAGAGCTGCGGCAGCACGGTCGAGAGGTAGCCCGGGGGCGTCCATTCATTCGCCCCGCACCATACGGCTATGGACGGGTGATTGCGGTCCCGGATCAGCTTGTCCTGCGCGTTCTGGATGAAGTATCCCAGCGCCTCCGGCGAGTACGCGCCGTGTATGGAGAAGTCCGTAAAGACCATTATGCCGTACTTGTCGCAGGCGTCAAAGAACGCGTCAAAATCGCAGTTGTTGAGCCAGCTCCGGATCATCGTGAAGTTCATGTCGGCGTGCATTTTGACGGCGGTGTCGTAGTCCGCGGCGCTGAAATTGAGCATAGCGTCCGGCATGCCCCAGTTGCCGCCCTTGCAGAGTATCTTCTGCCCGTTGCAGGAGATTTGCAGGTTGGTCGGGGTTGAGCCGCTGACGAAATAATAAGAGTACTGCCGTATGCCAAAATTAAACGAGGCGGTATCGGAGACGACCCCGTCGATCTCATAGCTTAGATTCATCGTGTACAGCGGTTGGGCGCCGTAGCCGTTGGGCCACCAGAGCCGCGGGTTCTGCACGCGGAGCTGCGCGAGCGCGTTGTGGTCGAGCGAGACGGGGACCGTCGAGTTGGCAGGGACGCTGACGTCCTGCTGGAAGGTTATATTGCCGGGGTTTATCACGCCCTTTATCACGCCGCTCACGTCGTCGCTCCCGCTGTTTACCAGGCTGGCGCTGACGCTTAAATCCGCGTAACTGGTGTCCGGCAGGGGCAGCGCCGTCGTCACAAATGGCGCTTTCACGGCCACGGAGTTGCGCGTGGTCAGCGAGACGTCCTTGATGATGCCCAAGTTCCGGCCCGGTATCGCGGGGATCCAGTCCCAGGCGCCGGAGCTGATAAAATGAGGCGAGTACAGCGTCTGATCGTCCACCCCGCCGCCGCTTTTCAAGGTGGGGAATATATGTACGTTTACGGCTATCGTATTGGACCGCCCGGGGTTGAGATAGGCAGAGACGTCAAACTCCTCCCGCTTGAACGGCCCTATAGTGCCGCCGAGCCTCTGCCCGTTGACGTAGACGTCGGAGAGCCAGTTCACCCCTTCGAAATTGAGTATGACGCGCTGCCCGGCGTAATTGTCCGGCAATGTGAATTCCTTCCTGTACCAATAGTCCACGTTGTAATACCACTGGCTGAGCTTGTCCATGTTATCGGAATAATACGGGTCCGGTATGAGCCCCGCTTTGTAATAGCTGGTCAGGACGGTGCCGGGTACGACGGCGTCGATCCATTTGCCGTCGTTTACGTTCAGCCCGTCACTCGCGACAGCGGCGGGGGAGGCGGTTATATCGGGCGCGCGCGCCAGCTTCCAGCCGCCGTTTAAGTCCAGTTTGCCGAGATCGGCTTTGCCGTCGGCGGTGTCCGGCGTAACGGTCCAGGGATTGCCGTAGGTTTCCAGCTCGTTCACGGTATAATCGCTGCCGGGGCCGTCCTGCATGTTTACGCGGACATAGCGCGCGCTCATATACTGGACCGAGACGTCGCGGTATCCGTCCGCGGACTGATTGGCGGCGGCTGTCGCCGGGTTGACGCCGTTTTGCTGCGCAAAATGGCTCGTCTTGAGCGGCGCCAGGTTTATCGTCTCGACGCCGCCTTTTCCGGCCGCCGTCGTATAGGCGTCGTTCCAAACGGTCCCGTCGTCAGAGACCTGGATTGTATAGGCGGAGGCGTAGTTCGCGCCCCAGTTTATCCTGACGCTCCCGAGCCTGAGCTTGCCGCCGAGGTCCACGCCGAACGATTCATTGTTCTTGCCGGCCGACGTCCAGGCCGTGCCGGCGGCGCCGTCGTTTATGGCGGAAACGGCGTCCGCGTTTGAGGAGACGGACGCGCTTTTGCCGACGGCGGTATCCCTGACGCCGTACACCTCAAACTCAAAGATCGAATAACCGTAACCGGTCGCGCGCGAGGTGCCGTACATGCGGACGTAACGCGCCTGAACGGGCGCGAAGAAGATATCGTCCACCCCGGTCGCCGTAAAGAACCTGTCGGCGACGATGATCCAGTTCACGTTGTCCGTGGAGACCTGTATCCAGTACGTTTTGCCGTAAGCGGCCTCCCAATTGATTATGACGCGGCTTATCTCCGCCGTCTGGCCCAGATCGACGCAGAGCCACTGCGGGTCGGATGATACGCTAGCCCAGCGCGTGCTCTGATTGCCGTCCACGGCGGCCGATATGGGCCGCGCCGCGTTCCCGTCGGTGCTGCTCGCCGTCACGGTCTTGTTTAAGGCCAGGTTGGGGCCCGTGTTTTCGTCTGTGGCGGCGGAGACCGTCGCGCCCAGCCCGCCGATAAACAGTGACGGCAAAGCCATCAGTAGCGCGGTCATAAGCGCGGCCGCCCTGGTCCTCATCCCGCTTGCGCTCATCCTTCTTCCCATACTTCTTCCCATCCTTTTGCTCGTCTTTCTTACCATCTTTCTTCCATCCTTTCCGTTGCAGCTTTCAGTTGCAGCCTTCCAGTTGCAGCCTTTTCATTGCACCATTTCAGTTGCAGTCTTCCAGTTGCACCTTTCCGTTGCATACTTTCAGTTGCATACTTTCAGTTGCATACTTTCAGTTGCATACTTTCAGTTGCAGCCTTTCAGTTGCACCCTTGCTGTTTCGCTCTTTTCCCACGCGCCGCTGTGCCGAAACCGCTGACCGCCCCCTATCAAAGCTTAATATGTGTGATAACCGGACCCGCTCCGAAACCTGTATGGTCAGAGCTTGTCTCTGCCCTGGACAGGGCAAAATTTGCCCCTGCAATGAATCGGCTTTTAAGAACACATCCGCTATACAAAACAGGCACGCCAGTATCGTTAAATCCCGCGCGAACGGCAGCGCCTTGCGCGCAATTCTGTGAACCCGTAGGGGCGGACGACCCTGTCCGCCCGCACCTCCCCATTTGCACGCCGCCGCCTGGCTGTTTTCATAAAAAATAGAACATCTTGTCGTTATTTATGTATATATTTTACATTCAGGCGCCTGCCATGGCGTGCGTTAATTAGATTATATGCCGGCGTAATTGTATACGATTTATTTTTATTATAGCAATTATATGAGCATAAAAAAAGGCGGCATTTTTTTGATTTTATGGGGGCATTTTTGCGAAGTTTGAAAGGTCCGCGCTCGGGAGCCGGGGAATTTCACCAATCGGCTTTTGGCACGGAAACGGCGGCATAAGACTTTCTGCGCTTAGGGGCGGGAAATTTCACCAATTGACGTGAGTTCGACGGATCCCCTTTCGGCAAATTCAGTAAAGCCAAAGCCACGCGCCCTGCAGGGGCGGACGCCCGCAAGCCGTCCCTACGGCAACCCCCTTGCCCCGTATAATTCTATCGCGAGTTCGGCGGGCAAAAATCTGTAGGGGCGGACGCCCCTGTCCGCCCGCCAGACCAAAAGCTCCCAATAAAATCTATGGCGAGGATTATCGACGGCCAATGCAATATTACCGGCGACCAAATAAAAAATGCCCGCCAAAAGGCCGGGCTCATATTGTTCCTTGATGAAGGTTGACATAAATCAGCTATCCTCCATTGGCGCGCGCAGACCTGCGAACAAAAGAATTTCGCTGTGTCTGCGCGCATTCCGGATGTACGCTGGTTTATGTCAATGATAAAAAAGAAACAGTATCAGTCAAAAAGAACTGTCCGAAAGGTTGGAAGACGGAAGCGGTCTATGTGTGCCGCGGTTCCGTTTCGCGCATTGAAAGCGGCGAGCGGACGGTAACGGACATTGAGATCGGCGCGATATCCAAAGTGCTCGGCGTGACGCTGGATCACCTGTTTGGAAGGACACTCGGCCCAGCCGTCCGGCGGCGGCCCGCCGATATCGTCCCGGGCGCGGCGGCCGCTGCCGACAAGCATCCCTGCTACAATAGGCAATCGGTTCACCGAACGCGCGCCGCTATGGCCTCTAGCGCTCTGTCCGGCAAAATTTTGCAGCACGCTGTAGGGGCAGACCTTGTGTCTGCCCGTATTCCGGGCGGAGACGAGCTCCGCCCCTACTATAATGTTAGGAATTATTAATAAATGAAGTTTACAATTTTTAAGAACCTTATTGTTATACAGCACTAAATGACGCATAGCCTGTAAATATTATTAAGTCACAATTCCTTATTGCCGGATGAAATACCAGTGCTCTGTCCAGCGAAATTTTGCAGAACGCTGTAGGGGCAGACCTTGTGTCTGCCCGTATTCCGGGCGGAGACGAGCTCCGCCCCTACTATATGTTATTGTCGGATGAGATACTAGCCTCTAGCCTCTAACTTCTAGCCTCTAGCCTCTAACTTCTAGCCGCCGCGTCCAGCGCGGCTATCGCGCCGGCCTTGGCGTGGAACCAGGAGAGACCGCCCTGGAGATAGACGGTGAACGGCTCGCGGACGGGGGCGTCCGCGCTCAGCTCGATGGAGGCACCGGAGACGAACGCGCCCGCCGCCATGACGACCGGGCAGCCGTAGCCCGGCATATCCCAAGGCACGGGCGTCACATGGCTGTCTACGGGGGACGTTTTTTGTATGGCCCCGCAAAAGGCCAGCAACTGGCGCTCGCTGTTCACGCGCACGGCCTGGACGATGTCCGAGCGTCTGGCGTCGGAGGCCGGGTTTGTCTCAAAACCCAGGAGTTCGGCCAGTTTGGCCGCGAACACCGCGCCCTTCATGGCCCCTGCGACGACGCCCGGGGCCATGAACAGCCCCTGCAATATCGGCCGCGTGAGCCCCAGGGACGCCCCGAGCTCCTTGCCCAGGCCGGGCGCGGTCAGCCGGTGCGCCGCGTTTTCAACATATTCCTCCGCGCCGATTATATAACCGCCGGCCGGGGCGAGGCCGCCGCCGGGGTTCTTTATCAGGGAGCCGGCGACTAAGTCCGCGCCGTATTCGGCCGGCTCATGGCGCTCCACAAATTCCCCGTAGCAGTTGTCCACCAGGCAGATGATGTCCTTGCCGGCGCCCTTCACAAGCGCGACGATATCCGCGATATCGCCGACCGACAGGGATTTCCGCCAGGCGTAGCCCTTTGAGCGCTGTATCGCGACCATACGCGTCCTGGGGCCTATGGCCGCTTTGATGGCGTTTAAATCCGGCGAACCGTCCGGTTTAAGCTCCGCCTGTTTATAGCTCACGCCGTTTTCCGCCAGGCTGCCCCGCGCGGCGCGTATGCCGATCACGCCGCAGAGCGTGTCATAGGGCCGGCCGGAGGCCGAGAGCAGTTCGTCCCCGTGCTTCAGATTGGCGGCCATAGCCAGCGCGATGGCGTGGGTGCCGGAGACGATCTGCGGGCGGACCAGGCCGGACTCGGCCCCAAAGACGTCCGCGAATACGCGCTCCGCGCGCTCGCGGCCGATATCGTTGTATCCGTAACCGGTCGTCGGGGCGAAATGCGCCTCGCTCAGGCGGTTTTTGCGCATGGCCTCAAGGACCTTGAGCTGATTGTATTCCCCGATACCGTCCGCCAGGGCGAACTGCTCCGCGAGCCCGCCCTCCGCCTTTTCCGCCAGCGCCAGCACGGCTTCGCTCACGCCGAAAGCCTTTATATAACCCCGGTATAACTCCGCGTCCATGCTCAGTAATTCTTTGAATCTTCGTTTATATCCCGCATATCGCGCGTATCACGCGCATCCTGATGCCCGCCGGACGCGCCGCCGCTCTCCTTGCCGGGATCGTCCCTCAGGCTCAAACCCCTGACGTACCTGCCCGGGATTATCGTGGAGATGGCGTGTTTATACACCATTTGCTGCTTGCCTTCGTTCTCGATGATGATCACGTAACTGTCGAAACCCTTGATGACCCCGCGGATTTGAAAGCCGTTAGTCAGGTAAACGAGGACGTTCATGTTCTCTTTAAGCGCCGCGCTGAGAACCTGTTCCTGGAAACCTTTGTTCATGACCTTGCCCCTTTTTTCATAATGTATTGTATAATTTTATGAGTGCCGTATTCGTCCAGATTCACCCAATCCGCCCGGCATTGCCGCCTGAACCACGTAAGCTGGCGTTTGGCGTAGCGGCGGGTGCCGGTTTTTATGGCGGTTTTGGCTTCTTCCAGGCTGATCTCGCCCTTTATATACCGCGCCGTCTCCTTATAACCCAGGCCCTGCATGGAAGTGAGGCCGGCGCCGTATCCCGAGCGCAGCAGCCATTCGACCTCTTCCGCGAGCCCCCTCTCAAACATGGCGTCCACGCGGGCGTTTATGCGCTCATACAGGCGCCGCCGCTCCGCGTCTATCGCTATGAACACGACGTCATACGGGCATGCCGCGCGGGCTTTGTCCCTGGCGAGCATATTGTCCCATGATATTTTTCTCCCCGTGAGCCGAAAATATTCCAACGCGCGCACAACCCGCCTGACGTTGTTGGGGTGTATGGCAAGAAACGACGCCTCGTCCGCTTCCTTGAGCAGGGCGTGCAGCGCGGCGTTCCCGTACCGCCCGGCGAAGGCGTAGAGCTCCGCGCGCAGATTTTCGTCGGAATCGCCCGGCCCGCCGGGGCCGCCGTCAAAAGAGACGCCCCCAATGACCGCGTTTATGTAAAAACCCGTGCCTCCAACTATTATCGGCTGCCTGCCGCTCTCATACGCGCGTTTTAAACACTCGTCCGCCATGCCCTTATAGAGCGCGGCGCTGCAGGTTTCGTCGGGATTGAGCACGTCTATCATATAATGCGGGACGCCCCGCATCTCCTCCGGCGTCGGCTTGGCCGTACCGATGTCCATAAATCTGTACACCTGCATGCTGTCGGCGGAGATCACCGCGCCGCCGACCTTTAGCGCCAGCTCCACGCCGAGCGCCGTCTTGCCGCTGGCGGTCGGCCCGCCTATACAGTACAGCAGCGGCTTTGCCCCGGGATCCATCCGGGGTTATCAGTAAAGGACGGCCCGCGCCACGGCGAAATAAGCCGCCAGGGAACAGACGTCTATTATCGTCGATATCAGCGGGGCCGCCATTATGGCGGGGTCGATCTTGAGTTTGACCGCGAGTATGGGCAGAACCGCGCCTATGACCTTGGCCAGCGCGATTGTCAGTATCAGGCTCAATGAAACGGTCAGCGCTATGGCGACATTCTCCGGCCTGAACAGCCAGATGCGCGCAAAGGTGATGATGGCCAGTATGGAGCCCACGATCAGGCTCACGCCCAGCTCGCGCCAGATTATGCCCCAGATATCCCCCGGCGTTATCTCCTCCAGCGCGATCCCCCGCACTATCAGCGTGGAGGCCTGATTGCCGGCGCTCCCGCTGACGCTCATGAGCATCGGGATGAAGCTGAGCAGCAATACCTGCGCGACTATGTTGGCCGGGTTAGCCAGGATGATGATCTGTGTCAGCGTGGCCAGAAGCATCAGCACGATGAGCCATACGATGCGGTTCGCGGCGAGCTGCAGTACCCCGGTCTTGAGGTACGGCGTCTCGGACGGGACAATGGCGGCCAGTTTCTCAAAGTCCTCCGTGCTCTCCTCCGTGATCACGTCGACAACGTCGTCGATGGTTATGATGCCGACGAGGCGCTTTTCGTTGTCGACGACGGGCATGGAGAGCAGGTCATATTTGCGGAAGGTGTTGGACACGGTCTCCTGGTCGTCCGTTGTGGCGACATAGACCGGATTGTCCTCATACAAATCGTCTATCAGGGTCTTGTCGTCGTTGAGCAGCATGGAGCGCACGCTCACGACGCCCTCCAGCTTATTCTTTTCATCGACGACAAAACAGGTATAGATCGTCTCCTTGTCCACAGCCGTTCTGCGGACGCGCTCAATGGCCTCGCCCACGGTCATGCTGCGGCGCAGGTCCACGTATTCTATGGTCATGATGCTGCCCGCGCTGTTTTCGGGGTATTGCAGGAAGCGGTTGATGAGCGTGCGCGTCTCCTCATTGGCGTTTTGCAGCACGCGTGTCACAACGCCCGCGGGCATCTCCTCAATGAGGTCTATGGCGTCGTCCAGAAAGAGCTCGTCGATGATGTTCTTCAGCTCCATATCGGTGACGCCGTCTATGATCTGCATCTGGAGTTCACTGGGCAGGTATGAGAAGACCGCCGCCGCGCGGTCCTTGGGGAGCAGCCGGAATATGCGCAGTATGCGGATATCGCCCTCGAGCTCCTCCAGAAACTGCGCGATGTCGACGTCGTTCTCCTCTATCAGCAGACGGCGTATCTCCAGGAACTTGTTCTGCTCCAGCGCCAATTGAATCTCTGCGAACACGCCGTGTTCTAAATCCGATTGACCTTCCTCTTTCATGAAAAAATCCCTTTCTGGAGGCCAGAGGCAAGCGGCCGGGGCCGGATAAGAGCGGGGCCGCTTATGCCTGGCCTTTTGCTTCAATAATATGATATCAATATAATAACCTTGTGTCTGCCCGTATCCCGGGCGGGGACAGGCTTGCGGACGCTGTACGGGGCAGACCTTGTGTCCCCGTATTCCGGGCGGAGACAGGCTCCGCCCCTACTGCATTTTATCGCAGGATAATACCCTGGTCTGCTATCCGGCAAAATTTTGCGGAACACCGTAGGGGCAGACCTCGTGTCTGCCCGTATTCCGGGCTGAGATAAGCTTGCGGACGCTGTACGGGGCAGACCTGTGTCCCCGTATCCCGGGCGGAGACAAGCTCCGCCCCTACTGCATTTTATCGCAATATAATATCCTGGTCTGTCATTGCGAGCGGAGCGAAGCAATCCAAGTTCTCGCTGAACTCAGGCTTTTCCTGGATTGCTTCGTCGCTTCGCTCCTCGCAATGACAGGTTTTTATCCTCGCAATGACAGGCTTTTATCCTCGCAATGACAGGCTTCGCTCTTCGTAATGACAGGCTTTTACAGGCCGCTCATATCCGCGCCAGTATCCTCAGCAGCAGTTTCCAGGCGCGTTGTGTCGAGGCTATCTCCAGGCATTCGTCCGGGGAGTGCACGCCGTGTATGTTCGGGCCGAATGACACCGCGTCCAGGCCCGCTATGCGCTCCGCAAATATGCCGCATTCGATGCCGGCGTGCACGGCGGCGGTCTCCCCCGCTTTGCCCGAGAGCTCCCTGTAACACTCAAGGGCCGCCTCCCGCATGGGCGAAACGGGGCTGTACTCCCAGCCGGGATACTCGCCGCGCGCGCTCACTGCAGCTCCGACGGCCTCCGCGACGGCCTTTATCTGGCTTTTGACAAACTCCATGCGCGTGGCGACGCTGCTGCGCGCGGCGCACGTTATCACTATATATTCATTTGAATCTTTATCTAAATTCTCTTTGACAAGCTTCACGACGCCGATATTGTTGGACGTCTCGACGAGGCCGGGTATGTCAAGGCTCATACCCAGCACGCCGCAGGGCAGCGTCAGCAGGGCGCGCACCGCGCTGGCGGCGGTTTCCTGGGAAATGCCGGCCCGGCCGGCCGGCAGCGCCGGCAGCTCTTTCGCGGATACCTCGACGAGCGGGTCGCTCACGCGGTACTCGTTTTTAAATATCGCGTCATAACGTTTTACAATCTCGAGCAGCCGCTGTATTTCGGTTTCGTTTTCTATAGATATCAGGGCGCGGCACTCCCTGGGTATGGCGTTGTCCATTGAGCCGCCTTCGACGCCGCATAAAACGCCGCCTTCGACGCTCTTTTCCGTGTCAAATAAAACTACGTTCAAAACCCGGGCCATGAGCCTGTTGGCGTTGCCGCGCTCCTTGTGTATATCCATGCCGGAATGGCCGCCGCGGAGGGACTTTACGGATATCTCAAACGCGGCGCGCCCATCGGGGATCATCCGGCGCGTAACTGGTATTTTTAAATCAACGCGCGCGCCGCCGCTGCAACTGACCATAAAGCGCCCCTCCTCCTCGGAATCGAGGTTTATCAGGCGCTTTGCCCGCAGCAGGCCGTAATCAAAATTCAGCGCGCCGTCCATGCCGGTCTCCTCATCCGTCGTAAACAGCGCCTCGATTGGAGGATGGGAAAACGGAGGATGGGAAAACGGCGGATCGCAGGCCGGACCCCCGTCCAGCAACGCCAGGGCAAAGGCCAGCGCGACGCCGTCGTCGGCCCCCAGCGTGGTGCCGCGGGCGCGTATCAGATCGCCGTCTGTATAGAGCTCGATGGGGTCTTTTAAAAAGTCGTGGCGGATATCCGCGTTCTTCTCGCACACCATATCGGAGTGCCCCTGTATGATCACGGGCGGCTCCCCTTCCCTGCCCCGCGAGCCCGGTTTGCGGATCAGCACGTTGTTGTGTTTATCTCTATAAACCCAGAGGCCCCTCGCCCACGCGAAGCCCTCCAGATACGCGGCGATCGCGGCCTCGTCGCCGGACCCGCGCGGGATGGCCGACACCTCCTCAAAGAACCGGAAAACCGCCGCCGGCTCGATTCCGTTCAAAACACCGCTTAAAACGTTGATACCATCCGCCTCCGTCAATTCTTAAAACTATGTATGGGAGCGGGGACGCGCCCGCCCCTGCCGATGAAGCCCGCGCACGAAAAGCGGCTGACGGGCATTATCGGCGCATAGCCCAAAAGCCCTCCGAATTCCACAATATCGCCCACGGCCTTGCCGTAAACGGGAATCAGCCTGACGGCCGTGGTCTTGCCGTTGATCATGCCTATGGCGGCCTCGTCGGCGATGATGCCGCTGATGGTGTCCTCCGGCGTGTCGCCGGGAACGGCGACCATATCCAGGCCCACGGAACAGACGCAGGTCATGGCCTCCAGCTTATCCAGGCCGAGCGCCCCGGCGCTGACCGCCTCGATCATGCCCCTGTCCTCACTGACGGGTATAAAAGCGCCGCTCAGGCCGCCCACATACGACGAGGCCATCACGCCGCCCTTCTTGACGTTGTCGTTCAGGATCGCGACAGCCATGGTCGTGCCCGGGGCGCCTGGCTGTTCCAGGCCCATCTCGCGCAGTATCTCCGCCACGGAATCCCCAACGGCCGGCGTCGGCGCCAGCGAGAGGTCAATCACGCCGAAGGGCACGCCAAGCCTGCGCGCCGCCTCCTGCGCCACGAGCTGCCCCACGCGGGTTATCTTGAAAGCCGTGCGCTTGATGGTCTCGCAGAGCGTCTCAAAATCGGCGCCCCTGGCGTCCGTCAGGGCGCTCTTGACGACGCCCGGGCCGGATACGCCCACGTTTATCAGCGCGTCCTTCTCCCCCACCCCGTGAAACGCCCCGGCCATAAAGGGGTTATCCTCCACGGCGTTGCAGAAGACCACAAACTTGGCGCAGGCGATGGAGCCGCGCTCCCGGGTCAGGTACGCCATATCCTTTATTATCCGGCCCATGTCCCGGACGGCGTTCATATCGACGCCGCTCCTGGAATTGCCGACGTTCACGCAGCCGCAGACGCGCTCCGTGACGGACAGCGCCTCCGCGATACAGTCCACGAGTATCTTGTCGCCCTTGGAATAGCCCTTGTGCGCCAGCGCGGAAAACCCGCCGATAAAATTGACGCCGGTGTCCGCGGCCGCCCGGTCCAGCGTCTTTGCCACGCTGATATAGGAATCCGCCCCCGTTCCGGCCGCCGCGATGGCTATGGGCGTCACCGCGATGCGCTTGTTCACGATGGGCACGCCGTACTGCCGCTCGATGTCGTCCCCGACGCGCACGAGGTTTTGCGCGCGGCGCATGATCTTTTCGTATATCTTGCCATTGAAGCGGCCGATGTCGCTGTCGGCGCAGTCCAGCAGGCTGATGCCCATCGTTATCGTGCGCACATCCAGGTTCGCCTCGTCGATCATCCTGTTGGTCTCTTTGACTTCGTTATATGATATCATCGTCTATATCCTATGCATGGAATTGAAAATATCTTCGTGCTGCAGGCGCGCTTCGACGCCGATCTCATTCCCCAGCGCGGCCAGCGCGTCCACATGCCTGCCGAACTGCCCTTCCGCGCGCGATATGTCGACGATCATCATCATGTTGAAATAACCGCCCGTTATCGTCTGGTTTATATCGAGGATGTTTATGCCGTTGCCGGCCAGGTAAGTGCATATCTTCGCTATTATGCCGACTTTGTCCTTGCCCAGGACCGTGATTATGCCTTTCATGCCGCCCCCTGAAAACTGTCAGTATAAAATATATGATATAATAACATAAATATTGGAAATATGCAACGTTAAAATGATGCGATTTCGACGCGGGGCCGCGGGGCCGGATTGAATAACATAAATATTGGAAATATGCAACGTTAAAATGATGCGAAATGGCTCTCTGCTTGACAACGGTTATATACGGACAAACCTGCACTACGCACGGATTTTTGGCGTTTTCAGGGAAAAACGTTGCAAATGGCTCAACATTAGCGTTTGCTATCCTTTTATCTTAGTGAAGCAGAGAGCCATATGATGTGATTTCGACGCGGGACCGCGGTGCCGGATTGCCACCGGGGATCGCCGCGGATTGCCGAAGTGGGCGCATCGAATCTCAAACATATTAATGAACGCGGTTCGACAGATTTTCTTTAGCGAAATTCAGCAAGGCCGGGCTTTCCTATACCGTAGGGGCGGACGACCCTGTCTGCCCGCTGAATTAAAAGCGTCCTGTAATTACAGCTTTGCGTACGTCCTAAACCTTCATATACCGTAGGGGCGGACGACCCTGTCTGCCCGCCAAATTAATAGTATCCTGTAATTACAAAACCTGTCTCAAAACCAGTAGGGGCAGAGCTTGTCTCTGCCCTGGACAGGGGCAAACACAAGGTTTGCTTCTACAATAAATCGAAGTCTCACAACACATCCGCAGCTTTGCGGACGCGCGGTCAGCCACTTAGTCCGCCTTTCAGGCGGCGCCAAGTCTTCCGGCTTTAGCCGGTTGTAGTATAAGCGAGCAATCGAACCAATCTATGACAACCTTCCGCAGTTTCGGCGTCCGCTACCCCAAAAACCGGTTCAAATCGTCGGCGGTCAGGCCCGGGTGCAGGGCGATATTCAGGCCGTTGGCTATTATATTCGCAAGCCGCTCTATCACCGCGTCCACATCCTTGGGGGTCACAAACATGTTCCCCGCGTACGGTTCAAGTACGTCTTTTATCAGGCTGTGCTTGTCGCTGTTCTCGAGGGAGCGCAGCATATCGTAAAAATCCGGGCTGCCGGGGCCCCCGCTCAGCTCCTCCAGCGCGATGGCCTCGAGGAATTTGTCCATGGTGTCGTTTACAAGGGTCGCGGCGTCGACGACTGTCGGCACGCCGACGGCTATGACCGGTACGCCCAGCGTCTTATCGTTTATGCTGGCCCGGAAGTTGCCGATGCCCGCGCCGGGGTTTATGCCCGTGTTGGATAGCTGGATGGTGCTGTTGATGCGGCTTACGCGCCTGGCCGCCAGGGCGTCTATGGCTATCACGAGATCGGGCTTGACCCGGTCCGTTATGCCCTTCACAATCTCCCCCGTTTCAATGCCCGTCAGGCCCATGACGCCCGGGGAAATGGCGCAGACCTGGCGCGCGCCGCCCTCGCCCAGGAACGCCCGGTTCTCCTCGGACAAATGGCGCGTCACCAGCGTCTTAGCGATGACCTTGGGCCCGAGGGAATCCGCCGTGACATTCCAATTCCCCAGGCCGACCACCAGCACCACGGCGTCCGCATCAAGCCCGTGCAGAGCGCCCAGTTGCCCGGCGAAAGCCGCCGCCACGGCGTCGTGCGCGTCCGGGTCCGGCTCCTTGATCCGTTGGCACTCGATCGTTATATATTTGCCGACGGGCTTGCCCATCTCCGCGGCGCCGCGCTCGTCCGTTATCTCCACGCTGGTGACGCGCAGGCCGCCGCTCTCGTCGACATGTATGGCGACGCCGTCTATCCCGCTCTTATCAAGCGCCTCCGCCGCCGCGACGGACCCCGCGGGCCCCGGCGATTCCATCGAGGCGGCGTCGCCCATGCTGCCGGGCTCTATGGTCGCGGGCGTTTCAGATATCCCGTCCCGCGGCGGAAAACGCCGCCGGTTATGGCTCAGCGCCGCCTCATGGGCCTCAATGGCCAGATCCGAAAAAAACCTGTAGCCTTGTTTCTGTTTCAAGATAGCACCCCTAGTCTTTTGATAGCTTATTAATGCTCATTTACCGGATTTTTATGCCAAATAAAACTCCCGGGCAAAAGCCCGGGAACGCGGTCTGCTGTATAAAGTTATCTATTCGCCTTCAGGAGCCGGGGATTCGCTTTTCACTTCCCCTTCCGCAATAAAGGGCAGGTCCTCGTCATCCTCCTCCTCGTCGTCGTCCTCAAAATAGTCGTCGTACTCATAATCATCGCAGCAGGATTCACATGTGCGCCGCGCGACTATTTTCGCCACTGTCGCGGCAAGCAGAGCCACGCCAGCGGCCAGGAGCACCGCCGATATGACGGCGGACAGCAGGCCGGATTTTTGACCGTCGCGCTCGGAAAGGCCGGCTTTACCGCGGTCAAGCGCCTGAGCCAACTGCTGGCGAACCGGATAATCGCTTAAACAGTTTTTCATAACACATCTCCTTTTATCCTTTTTTATCCTTTATATTTTTTATACCGCGTCCGCGTTATCATCGGCCATTGACCGCATGAGCCGCTTAAACCCGGCCCGGAAGCGTTCACGGCGCCAGCCCGAGCCCGATATATTCCTCCAGGGCCTTCTTCATGATCTGCCGCTCGTCATGGAATTTTAACAGGTAGTACGCCTCGTGCGGCTTATAGTAACCGGCGTCGTCAAAAAATTCCTCTTCCAGTGGCTTGCAGTAAAACGAATCCGACGTCATCAAATACCAAAAAACCGATTTATATATTGTCTCGCGGCGGCTGCAAAAGGTATACTCCGTTTTGCCGATGAATTTGACTATATCCGCCGTGACCCCCGATTCCTCAAGCACCTCCCGCAGGGCCGTCTGCTTGTATGTCTCGCCCGTTTCCAGCGAGCCCTTCGGCATAACCCAGCCGGAGTGCCGGGGGGTTTGATTCTTATATAACAGCAATATTTTTCCCTGATGAATGACGACGCCGCCGCAACTGGTTGCCACGGGCATCTTGACAACCCCCTTGAGTGAACCTCTAAAAACCCTTGGTCCGTCATTGCGAGCGGAGCGAAGCAATCCAGGTTCACGATGAATTCAGACTTTTCTGGATTGCTTCGTCGCTCCGCTCCTCGCAATGACAGGTTTTCAGAGGTCGCCTTGATATTACGTATATAACAGATGTGTTATGAAACCCCAGTTTATTGCAGGAGCAAACCTTAAACCCCGGTTTATTGCAGGGGCAAACCTTGTGTTTGCCCATATCCGGTCCATGGCAGAGACAAGCTCTGCCCCTACAGGTTTCTGAACAGGTCCAATGACATTATTATAACCCAAGATTATCCTGTTTGCAAGCTTTTTTAAGCGACAATCCGTGCGGGCCGATCAGCCGCGCCTCAGCGCCTTGAACGGGGACGCGCCGACATGTATCCGCATCTGCCGGAGCCCGTTTATCCAGAGGTACACCACATACAGCACAAACACGACCATCAGATACGGCATATCCGACATGAGGATAAAATCATAAACGCCGTGCAGCAACAGCGGGACCGCCAGCGCCATCGAAAAATACCACGCGCGCCTGGCTTTGGGGGCCTCGGCAAACCGCGCCATGGCAAAATAAAACCCCATGGCGACCCCAAACAGCGCGTGCCCCGGCACCGAGAAAACCGCGCGGGCCAGCGCCGTCTCCGCGCCGCCCATGTCCGGGTTGAACACGTACAGCACATTCTCCAGCCCGGCAAATCCTAACGATATAAAGACCGCGTAAACGATGCCGTCAAAGCGCTCGTTGAAGTTCCGGTTCCTCCATATCAGGAAAAACAGTATGGCGAACTTGAAAGCTTCCTCCACAAGCGACGCGTTCACAAAGGACAGAAAGAAGCTCTCCGCCAAAACGCCCGAATCGGGCGTGAAGCGCATCACGAAATTCTCCGTCTGTACAATAGGGAACGTTATGGCCACGCCCAAAACGACGCCGACTGCCAGCAGTTTTATGGGCTCTTTCTCATACTTATCCCTTATATAGACATAAAAAACGCATATCAAAACGGGCGCGACAGCCAACGCCAGCAGTTCCATAATCCGCCTCCTCATACTTTAAGGTATGTTCTGCGGATAGGCGGATTAATACACTGGTAATGTTCGCCAAAGCCAACTTTCCGAACCTCATTTTCACACCTTTCATTGTTCGATCGAAACGCGCAAAAGCTTTCTCGCTTTTGCGCCTCCCTCCAATGAAAGGGTTCAAATTGAGATTCGTATTAGGAACTGTCAAAAACCGCCTTTGGAGATATGCACCTTGTTTGCCTGAGACTTCTTGTCCTCCGCGAACATATCGTCCACCATCCGGTTCACCTTTACGGCGCAGGACCCGCAGTATCTCCCGCGGGGGATCGGCTTCCCGCAGGCTTCGCAGAGGATATCGTCCCGCATGCCACGGGACGCCTCAAGCCGGCCCTCCTTGATATAGCGCTGTATCCTCCTGACGGAGGCGCCCGTTTCCTCCGAGACCTTCATCAACGTGGAATTGGGGTTTTCCTTGATATACAGCCGGACCTTTTCAAACAGCTCGCCCTCCTCCTTTTCGCAATCCGGGCACACCGCCGAATTTATGCGGGCGAACAGCTTGCCGCAGCGCGGGCAGTTACACACTTCCATAGATAACAATCCCTTCTGTAACGGATACCCCCCTTTATACAACTATACAACAGATGTGTTCCGAAACCCCGGTTTATTGTAGGGGCAAACCTTGTGTTTGCCCCACATCCGGGGCAGAGACAAGCTCTGCCCCTACAGGTTTCGGAACAGGTCTAACATCTTTCGGAAATCACAGGCTGCACAGAATTCTAAAGACGCCGTTCACCCTTTCGATGATAGAGGCTTCAACAGAGGCTTCGGCTATATCGGCTCCGGCGCCGGGCCCGTATATGTCCAGGATGGCGTAACTGGGGCCAAGGCCGCCGCGCGGCAGGGAAATGCTGCCGGGATTGACAAACAGGCAGCCGTTGTGGCGGAACAGCTCCGGCTCATGCGTATGCCCGAACATGCAAACGCGCGCGCCCAAAGACGCGGCCTTAGCCATAAGGCCGTCATAGCCGCGCTTTACGGAGTATCTGTGGCCGTGGGTGATGAACAGCTTTACGCCGGAGATCTCAAAGACCAGTTCGTCCTGTATATCCCGGTTATCCTTATTATTGATCAGGGCACGCGCGCGAAACGGGTCGCAATTGCCGGACACGAGGTAAAACGGCGTCAGGGCGCAGGCCCGCGCCAGGACAAAGGCGTCGGCCGCGTTATCGCCCAGATGGACGGCGGCGGATATATGCTTCGATATCTTTGCGAAAGCCCGCTCCATGAGGCCCGTCTGGCCGTGGGAATCGCTGAAAACGGCGAGCTTGGCGTTTGTATCGCTTTTCATATTACGCCGTTGTTTACGAGTGCGCCGTACAGCTTTCGCAGGGCCTGCCCCCTGTGGCTGATGGCGTTCTTTTGCTCCGGCGGCAGTTCCGCCATACACAGCCCCAGGTCTTTCAGGAAAAAGATGGGGTCGTATCCGAAGCCGTTGACCCCGCGCGTCTCATGCGCTATCTCGCCCTCGATGACCCCGCGGGCGGTCAGCACATCGCCGCCTGCGCCGCCGCAAAAGGCGACAACGCTGACAAAACGCGCCGTTCTGGCGCCCTCCGGGGCGTCCGCGAGCATCCTGATGATCTCGCGGTTTTTATGGGAATAAGGCGTATCAGCGCCCAGAAAGCGGGCCGAATGCACGCCGGGGCGCTTGCCCAGGAAATCGATCTCAAGGCCGGAATCGTCGGAGAGCGCCGGCAGGCCGGACGCCTTCGCGTAGGCGACGGCCTTCTTGACGGCGTTTTCCTCAAACGTAGCGCCGTCCTCGATGACGTTCACGGCGTCCGCGTCGACATGGACGTCCGCGAGCGACACGATCTCAACGCCCGCGCCGCCCATGATGGCGGCCGCCTCGTCCAGCTTCCCCCTGTTTGTCGTGGCAAAAAGTATCCTTTTCATATCCGGCGGTTTTTACAGCTCCGGCTCAATGAGGCCGAAGGTGCCGTTCCCGCGGCGGTAAACCACGTTGATGTCCTCGGTCGCGGCGTTAAAGAACACATAAAAATCATGCCCCAGAAGCTCCATCTCCATGACGGCCTCCTCCGGGTCCATAGGCTTGAGCGCGAAGCGCTTTGTCTTCTCAATCACGATGTTCACGCCCTCTTCCGGGCTCTCGTCGGCCGGCATGAAGGCCAGTTCTTCTTTAAACGAGGCGTCCCTGTACATGCGGTTGTGCAGACGCCCCTTGTATTTATTTATCTGCTTTTCCAGGATATCGACCACCTCGTCGATAGAGGTATTCATGTCCATCGTGGCCACCTCCGCGCGGAGGGTCCGCTTTTTGAGCGGTATGGTGACCTCCGCCTTGTGCTCGTTCTTGGACACCTTGAACGCCACAAATACCTCGACATTCTCTGGGAGAAGCTTATGGATCCTGTTGATTTTATTGACGGCGCGCTCCTTTAAGCTGTCTGTCACGGTTATGTTCTTTCCGGTAAACGTGTAACGCATTACAACACCTCTTCGTTAAATAATAAATAATAATTAGCAATTGACGGAAATCATTATAATATAGTCAATCCTTTTTTTCAAGGAGTTTGAATTTTTATTCACGGCAACGCGCGAATGGACAAATCGTCAGCGAATTGACGGCGTTCGCGGCATCCCGTCCGCAGGAGCGAAAACGCTCGAAAACGTACAAAAACAATAAGACCCTAAAATTATATAAAGGGTCTGCTTTACGCATCCATAAACTGTGCGCCCGCCGCGCTTTTTATCACAATTCCCAGGCCATGGGCATGAAAATATTCGTAAACTCGCGCAGTATAAACCGGTCCGTCATGCAAGCGATATAATCGCAGACCACGCGCTCTATCGTATCGGGTTCAACGTCGCGCCGGGCGTGGCGCAAAAATTCCGGGGGCAGCTTGCCGGTGTTCCCCCTGTAGTATTTGAACAATTCCTCAAACATGTGCCCGATCTTGGCGCGCTCCTCGAGCTGCTTGGGCGAAAAATACACGTTTTCTACCAGGAATTCCCTGAGCTTATACGCGGCGGCGGCCACACCGGGCTCCATGGATACCGACGCCCGCCCCAGGCTGTTTTCTATGACGCCGGAGACGAGCGTGTCGATCCTTTCGCCCCTGGCCTGTCCCAGGACATCCGTGCATTCCCTCGGTATCTGATCCCGCGACAGGATGCCGGCGCGCAGCGCGTCGTCGATATCGTGGTTTATATAGGCGATTTTGTCGGAGAGCTGGACCACATAGCCCTCTAAAGAGGCGGGGCGGCTGCCCGTGCGGTGATTGAGGATGCCGTCAACGGT
>Ga0209629_10000157_pt1 | contig 32972 bp, 24 predicted proteins | sample TergutCu122P5_FD_187286 | JGI IMG/M metagenome (GOLD analysis project Ga0209629, IMG submission 187286) | Cubitermes ugandensis P5 segment gut microbial communities from Kakamega Forest, Kenya - Cu122 P5 (SPAdes) (version 2) | ecosystem: Host-associated > Arthropoda: Insects > Digestive system...
TCCACTCAATTCACTTGCGCAAGTGAACTGCATTGACTTGCGCAAGTGCGTGAGGTTCACTTGCGCAAGTGCGAAGGGTTGACTTGCGCAAGTCATTTCAAGCCGTCAGGGATACGTGAACGACCCGGCGGACTCGGGCGGTCCGACCAATATGGGAATTACTTTAAAGACTTGGCAAGCCTACGGTTATGACAAAACCGGCGACGGTGTTATCGACGAGGCGGATTTGAAGCGAATCCGGCAACCAGTCGTTTGGCTTATCGGGATTGGTTTGGTTTTGGTTGGGATTTACTGTTGGAAAAAAATTTGTCAATAATATATTTTTAGTACCTTTGTAAAATGTTTTTACTAAAACAATGGAAACCAATGAAGGATAAAATCAAACATTTCATCGTTTCTCTCAAACCGTACAAGGGAATTTTGTATTTTCTGGTTCTCCTCTTTTTCTTCCATTTTTCATGGAAAATTGCAATCGACGGAGATAGAAAAGGCGATATCATGTACCTTTTCGGAAAAGATGTCACCCCCGCATGGTTTCATACCGCTACCTCGTGGTTGACTTCAGCTTCAGCCTGGTTTGTACACTTGTTCCCGGGTACGCAAGACCTCGTAACGGGGCCGGATGTATTGTATTTCCCTGATGGAAAAATTAATATCGGCATTGTCTGGGGTTGTACGGGAATCAAACAAATGTTTATTTTTGCCTGTATTATCTTATTTTATTGGGGTCCTTTCCTGAAAAAACTGTGGTACATCCCGTTAGGTTGTTTTATACTGACCGTTTACAACATACTGCGTATCGGCTTGATTGTCATATTCACCCGTGGATATCCCGAACGATTCGAGTCGTTGCACGACGGGATATTCCGGTACATTTATTATACCATTGTTTTCATGTTATGGGTTTATTGGGAAGAAGTTATCGTAAAAAAATACAGAAATGCAAAACGTCAAAGAGAAAATTCAAGCATTAAGAGAGCGGATGAAGGATGAAAAAGTAGAAGGGAGCATCATTCCCTCTACCGATCCGCACATCAGTGAATATCCGCCCAAACATTGGAAAACCCGTGAATGGCTATCCGGCTTCACCGGTTCGGCGGGAACAGTTGCAATTACACTTGAAAAAGCAGGTCTGTGGACAGACTCCCGCTATTTCCTTCAAGCGGAAAACCAATTGAAAGATTCAGGTATTGAGTTGTTTAAGATGGATCTACCGGAAACGCCCAATCTTTTTGATTGGCTCGCCTCGGAATTGGCTACCGGAAATACGGTCGGTATCGAAGGTTCTGTTTATGCAGCTTCGGAAGCGCTGTCATTGATAGAAAAATTCTCCAAAAAAGAAATCAAAGTCCGTACCGATTTTGCGCCCTACTCGCAACTTTGGAATGACCGCCCCGCCCTACCCGCTCATCCCGCATTTATTCTGCCGGAACGCTTTTCTGGAAAATCCTGCCGTGAGAAAATCAAAGAAGTAACGGAAGCCTTGAAGGAAAACAAGGCGGATATGACCATCCTCGTAGGCTTGGACATGATTGCCTGGCTGTTTAATATCAGGGGAAATGATGTGACTTACAACCCTGTTTGTCTGAGTTACGCCGTTGTTTCGGAACAAGAAACCGTGTTGTTTATCCGGCCGGAGAAATTGACGGAAGAAACTGCAGCCTATTTGCGCGAACAAGGAGTAAGATTTGCCGATTACGAAAAAATAGATGAATATATCCGTAAGATTCCGGCAGGAACGAGACTTTTGATTACGCCGGCCAAAATCAATTACGGTTTATATGCCGCTATTCCGGAAAATTGCGTTAAAGTTGAAACGTCCATTCATCCGGTCGATCAGTTGAAAAGCGTTAAAAACGAAACGGAAATCGCAGGAATCCGGAACGCCATGAAAAAAGACGGCGTCGCAATGGTAAGATTCCTGATGAACTTGGAAAAGACGCTGGCTTCAGGAGAAAAAATCAGTGAAATGACGATTGCCGAAAAGCTCCGGCATTACCGCGGCGAACAGGCTTTATTCGCAGGAGAAAGTTTTGGAACCATTGCCGGATACGGCCCGCACGGAGCCATTGTTCATTATGAAGCCACCCCTGAAAGTAATTCGGAACTTTTCCCCGAAGGCATTTTATTGGTAGATTCCGGCGCTCAATATTTCGACGGAACGACCGACCTCACCCGCACCTTGGCGCTCGGGCCGGTTTCCGGTGAAATGAAAAAGGATTACACCTTGGTTTTGAAAGGACATATCGCCTTGGCAACAGCACGCTTTCCCAAAGAAACGATAGGGATGCAATTGGATATCCTCGCCCGTCAATTCCTCTGGCAGAACGGAACGAACTACCTGCACGGAACCGGACACGGCGTCGGATTTTTCCTCAATGTACACGAAGGGCCTCAAAATATCCGGTTGAATTACAATCCCGCCACGATGGAACCGGGAATGGTAACTTCCAATGAGCCGGGGCTTTACCGAAGCGGAAAATATGGTATTCGCATTGAAAACCTGACGTTGGTAATACCTTTCCAAACTACGGAATTTGGCGAATTTTACGCTTTTGAAACATTGACGCTTTGTCCTATCGATTTGAAGCTCATTGATTTTTCGCTGATGACCCCATTCGAAATAGATTGGTTGAATAATTATCATCAAACGGTTTATGAGCGGCTATCGCCTCTTCTTTCGGAGGATGAAAAGGATTGGTTGAATCAGTTCGTAATGAAAATCGGAGATTGAATATTCATCATCCGGAACTCACTCAAATTTTACATCAATATTCCAACTCCATTGGTTGTAATAGATGTTACCGCCCCGCCATTCCAATTCTCCTCGCTGGAAATCCACATTATCACTCCGCAAGTATGTTTTTCCAGGGAAAAGCGGCTGCGAAAAATCGCTGTTCACAATCAAACGGTAAGCGTCTGTTCCATTCGTATAAAAATATTTTACATCCGGATTATCAGTAAAAGTATTAAGACCATACGACTGATCCATGGGTATCCAGCCGATGCCTTCGATGTAAAACTCGTTCCAGTCGTGCATGTTCCAATCGCCCGGTTTCATCTCGAAACCGCTTTGCCAACGGGTAGGAATGCCATTGTAACGGGCCAGCGTCATAAACAACAAAGTAACTTGTCCGCAATCGCCATGTCTGATATCCAAAACATATTGCGGAATATTCCGGATAGTCGAATATTCCCGCGCTCCCGCCCATGGGAAAGTCGCATTGATCCATTCATAAATCCTTCGTATTTTTTGATAGGGGTCGGTTTCATTGCCTACAATCCGTTCGGATATGGCTTTTATTGAATCGGTAAAAACAATATGCGGAGGACGTTCGGCCGTATAGGTCTTGTATAACTCGCTTTGCGTATCGTAAGGAAGAATCGTTTTCCCTTGCAGATTAAACCATTCGGGCGTATATTGATAGGAATATTCAACGGTAAATTTCAAAGGTTCATCTTTTTTGGCGACTTTTTCCATATATATCGTCCTGTGAGCGTATTGCTCCGGAGAAATTACATAATTACCGTCATTGACCGACAATAGTTTAACGTTCGTCTGACGACGCTGATCTTCACGCGGATAGGGCAACCAGCATCGTACTGTTTCCCCATCCGGAACGGCGTTGGGCTTTAAGGTTACTTCATACTTCACCTGCATTTTAACGGGAGTTCCTTGAGTTTTCCCGCTTTTGAGCAGGGTATTAACAACCTCCGGCAAATGAGTCCGTAAAATGGATGGCTTGCTTTTCGCAGATTTATCGACTTCCGCTTTACGGGCTTTCGCCTCCTTATCTACACGGAACAAGTTGGAAGCCGCTTTATTGAAATACCATTTTTTACCGTCAATAATTTTATATTCCAATGCTTTGGAATTTTCCCACTGCGTCATCATTTCGTCATTGACATCAGGATAATACTTGCTGATTTCTTCTTTAACAGCCGCTTTGTCTATCTTGAAATCTAAACGAATCCGGCGCATGATCTCTTTTCGCGCGTTCAAATCGTAAACCGAATCAGCCGGAAGATCATTTTCGGCGATATACAGGTCAATCAGCCGGGTTGCTTTCGTAAAATTACCGGTTGTTTCCTCAGTATCAATTTGTTTCAAACTGATTTTCTCCGTTTTCTGCGAACAGGAGAAAAATAATAAAGCTATTGCAAAATAAAAAAATGGTTTCATAATATACAAAAATAAAAATTTCCCAAATAAAATACATGCGCAAATGTACAAATTTTTTGTGTTTGTACAAATCTGGTTGAATATTATACCCAATGATGCCGGAGAGGTGTGCTTTAATCTTTCATGAATACTTTACTGCTTTGCGGTCAATTTCCTCCAATAGATAACAAAATACAACCGCAAAAGAAACTTGTATTTTTCCCATCCCCTATCTGTTTCCTTAATAACGGATAGGTTGTCGCGCAACCCTAATTCGCGATTAGTATTTGAAATACCCGATCTGTCATAGATTACGATTGGAAAATTCAATTGCATAAATCGGATATTATTGTTACGGCATTGTTTAAAAAATTTCAAGTCGGCCGATAGTTTATGCTTTTCATCAAACGGGTACTGGCGCAACAAGTCTAATCTCACAAAAGCGCTTTGGTGGCAAAAATACATCCGGTGACTGTTGCGTGGCGATTGAGCTATCCGTTCAACCAATTCATCCGCTTTTTTATATACCAAAATATTACCATAAATTACATCTGCCTGTTCGGAAATTGCTTTTGCTACTTGGCTGATAATACCGCTATTGACAAAAACATCACCGGCATTGAGGAAACAGACCCACTCACCTGTCGCTATTTGAACGCCCTTGTTCATCGCCGAATAAATCCCGTCGTCTTTCTCGGATATCCAACGGGAAATTACCGGAGAATATTGCCGGATGACATCGACGGAACCGTCTGTCGAACCGCCGTCAATTACAAGATATTCAACATTGCCGTAATCCTGCCCGGCAACACTCTGTATAGTTTTTTCAAGATTCATCCTCGCATTAAGAACGACCGTAATAATTGTAATGATTGGATTTTCAACAGTATGCTCCATATCTCCTACAATAATGATTGATATACCTGGTAGGTCTGCTCGACCGCTTTCGTCCATGAAAAAAGCCGTAACCGATCTTTCCCTTTCTTAATCATTTCTTTCGACAAGGAAGGAATAGAAAGGATTTCCTGTACTTGACCCCGAATGGAAACCTCCGAATCCGGAGTAAAATACAAACCTGCATCGGCCGCTACTTCTTTAAAACAGGGATTATCGCTCAAAACCACAGGAGTTTCACAAGCCCATGCCTCCAAAATGGGAATACCAAAACCTTCATTGAGCGAAGGAAACAGAAATGCTTTCGATTTGCAATATAAATATGCCAACTCGTTATCGGAAAGTTTTTGAAGCGCTATCAGCTTTTCCCGGATACCTAACTCTCTGAAAAAGTCGTCCTCTACTTGTGTAAACAAACTTCTACCCGCACAAACCAAATACAAGTCCCGATTTTCTTTCAATAAAGGCGCAATTGCCTGAACCATGGTGGTAAAATTTTTATATCCCTGCCTGTTTCCTATGAAAAGTAAAAAATCGCCGGGAACGATTGCCGCAGGTTTCTTCGCATATTCTGGAAGAAAGGAAGAACCATGATAAATAACTTCAATTTTATCGCCATCGATATTCCACAATTCCATAATATCTCGTTTTGTTGCTTCCGAAACGGCAATAATCTTACTTGCATTCCGGGCAAAATACAATTTATCGACATTGATATTTCCCTGTTTTTCCAAAATCATATCATGTATTGTGAAAACCATTCTTTCCACAGGCAGTATTTCTTTGTTAATATAAGGCATGGGATAAGAAGGATGAAAAACGGTTTCTATGCCGGCCTTTTTTAATTCCTGCTTCAATAACAACCGGTTTACGAAAGTAAATACTTTTAACGGATCATAAATTAACGTTTTATTGAAATTTTCGGATAATAAATACTGGTTTTTCACAAACAATCCCGCTAATTTCACACGACATTTCATCTGCCGCATCCCTTTGTATATCTCAAAGTAATATCTTGATACTCCTCCTATCCTTTGACTTGAAAAAATATGTGTATCATAAAGCGCTTGCATATAATAAAAAGTTATTCTGTTATTGTACAAAAATAATGTATTATCCTTACTTCTACGTAAAATTACCTAAAACTCAACAATTATTAATAAAATTTTTGGTTAATAAACTTTTTTCAGTATTTTTGGACGAACAAATAAATTGAAAAAGATGACTTTTATTAAGTTGTATGAAGAAAGTTTTCGTAAAAACTTTGACTTTCCGGCCATGACGGATTACGGGTCGGGAAGGACATTCAAGTATGGAGAAGTGGCGCGGGAAATTGCTAAAATCCATATTTTATTCAAAGAATGTAAGATTAATCCCGGCGATAAGATTTCCGTAATCGGCAAAAACGGAAGCCATTGGTGTATAGCTCATTTGGCGACCGTCACTTACGGAGCGATTATCGTTCCTATCCTTCACGATTTTAATGCAAATGATGTGCAACACATTATCAACCATTCCGATTCCGTATTGTTATTTTCCTCCGATGCGACATGGGAAACCTTATCGGAAGAACAATTACCCAAACTAAAAGGAGCTATCTCATTGGACGATTTCAGGTTGTTATTTCAACGGGAAGGTGAAAATTTAAGTTGTATAATTTCTCAATTGGATGAAAAATTTGCAGAAAAATATCCGAACGGTTTCAGCGCGAATGACATTATTTATTCCAATCAACCGGATGACGAAGTGGTGGTCTTGAATTATACTTCAGGCACAACCGGCTTCAGCAAAGGCGTAATGATTATGGGACGCAACCTGTCCGGAAATATAGAATTTGCACATGACAATATAGGCTTGAAACGAGGCGCCCGAATGCTTTCATTTTTACCTTTAGCCCATACCTATGGCGCTGCCTACGATTTCCTGTATGCTTTGACGGAAGGAGTCCACACTACCTTTCTGGGTAAAACGCCTGCTCCAAAAGTTCTGTTAAAAGCTTTCGAGGAAATCCAACCCGAAGTTGTAGTCTCCGTTCCTCTGATTTTCGAGAAAATCTATAAGAACATGATTCTCCCGACTTTGCATAAGCGGCCGATAAGTTGGGCTTTGAACCTTCCTCTGTTGGATACGCAAATTTACTCGCAGATAAGAAAAAAAATAATCAATGCCTTAGGCGGTAAAGTTTGGCTGGTGGTTATCGGCGGAGCGCCTTTCAACAGTGAAGTGGAAGATTTTTTTCTGAAAATCAAATTCCCGATTTCCGTAGGTTATGGCATGACCGAATGTGCGCCTGTGATTAGCTTTTCACTCTATCCCGAATTTATTCCCCACTCATGCGGAAAAGTTTTGAATTGCATGGAAGCCCGGATTGATTCGGAAGACCCTGAAAACATTGCAGGAGAAATTCAAGTCAGGGGACAAAACGTAATGGCCGGTTATTACAAAAACGAAATCGCTACCAAAGAAGCTTTTACAGAAGACGGCTGGTTGAAAACCGGCGATCTCGGCACTTTGGACAAAAACAACAATCTGTTTATCCGCGGACGTTCCAAGTCGATGATTCTCGGTCCCAGCGGACAAAATATCTATCCCGAAGAGATCGAAGCCAAACTCAATAATCTCCCGTTTGTAATGGAGAGTTTAGTGATGGAGAAAAACCATCGCTTGATTGCTTTGGTTTATCCCGACTACGATTCGGTGGACGAGTCGGGTTTGTCGCACGACAATCTGGCGCTTATCATGGAGGAAAATAAAGCTACGCTGAATAAAGAGGTCGCTGCTTATGAAAAAATAGCTGAAATCCGGCTCTTTCCGAACGAATTTGAAAAAACCCCGAAGAAAAGCATAAAACGGTATTTATACAATAATATTTAAACAAAAAACAGAATACAAATGGAATATCCACAAAATTTTATCGGCCTTTATACGAAAAGTTTTCGTAGTAATTTTGATTTTCCGGCGCTAAGTAATTACGGTACTGAAGTAAAATTTACTTACGGCGACATGGCTAAGGAAATCGCGAAACTTCACCTCCTGTTTGAAGAACATCATATAAAACAAGGAGAGAAAATTGCCTTAATCGGGAAAAATAATGCTTATTGGTGCATAATTTTTATGGCAGCCATCACTCATGGCGCCGTAATTGTACCGATATTGCAGGATTTTAGCGCCAGCGATGTTCATCACATCGTCAATCATTCCGGTTCGAAGCTACTTTTCGTTTCCGATTCCATGCTGAAAAGTTTAGATGGAAAACAAATGCCTTCCTTAGAAGCCGTTATCCCTTTTTCGGACAATAGCTTACCGGATGATTTGCTTACTCGTTTGAATAAAAAGTTCGCCGAAAAATATCCGGACGGTTTTACGGCGAAAGACATTGATTATCCGGAACTCCCGAATGAAAACCTTGTCATTCTGAATTATACGTCCGGGACGACCGGTTTCAGCAAAGGCGTGTTACTGACCGGAAGCAATCTAATTGGAAATCTGCAGTTTGCACATGATGAAATAAAAATAAAACAAGGAGATAATATGGTTTCCCTGCTTCCGCTGGCTCATGCTTACGGCTGTGGTTTTGAATTTTTATTTCCTATGCGGGAAGGCTGTCACGTAATCCTTCTCGGTAAAATGCCTACGCCCAATATTTTGCTGAGCGCTTTCGGAGAATACAAGCCCTCTTTGATTATTGCAGTACCGTTGATTTTGGAAAAAATTTATAAACGGATGATTGTCCCTGTAATCAGTAAGAAAAGTTTTGCATTGGCGCTTAAAATACCTTTGCTGAATCAAGTCTTGTATTCGGTTATCCGGAAAAAATTAGTCAAAGCGTTTGGCGGTAACTTCATTCAGGTTGTTATTGGCGGCGCCCCGCTGAATGCTGAAGTAGAGGAATTTTTGTTGAAAATCAAATTCCCGGTTTCCGTAGGCTATGGCATGACCGAGTGTGCACCATTGATTAGTTTCTCTTTGTATCCCAAATATATAGCTTTGTCCTGCGGAAAAATTCTGCCGAATATGCAAGTCCGGATTGATTCCCCCGACCCCTGTAAAATTGCCGGAGAAATTCAGGTCAAAGGACAAAACGTCATGGTTGGGTATTACCACAATGAGGAAGCGACCAAGACCGTCTTCTCAGAAGACGGATGGCTGAAAACCGGAGATTTAGGCACAATTGATAAAGAGAACAATATTTTCATCCGCGGACGATCGAAAGATATGTTGTTGAGCGCCAGCGGACAAAATATTTACCCCGAAGAAATTGAAGCCAAACTGAACAATTTACCATACATCGGCGATAGTTTGATAGTGGATCGAAAGGGAAAACTGATCGCTTTGGTTTATCCCGATTATGAAACAGCCAAACAAGACAATGTTTCTCCGGACGATCTACGAAAAATAATGGATACCAATCTGACCACTTTAAATAAAATGGTAGCTTCTTACGAAAAAGTTGCTGAAATTCAATTGACCAATGAGTTTGAAAAAACTCCGAAAAAAAGTATCAAACGGTATTTATACAAGTAAAAATCATTTATAAAATCAGAACAAATAAAATATTTATTTCAAAAAAACAAAAAAATTAAAATATGTTACTCAACATATTAAAAAATATGTTTACCTTTGCACCGGTTTTCTAAAAGAAACCAAATTCATTAATCGTTTTAATTATTTAAAAAATGAAAAAGTTAGTATTATTTCTTGCTATTGCAGGTGTTATTGGTTTTAGCGCTTGTTCAAACAAAACTCAACAAACAACTGCTCCCGCAACAGAACAAGTTCCGGCTGCCGCTCCGGCTGATTCTACAGCTGCCGCTCCGGCTGACTCAACTGCAACTCCTGCTAAATAAGCAAAAAGTACATTTGAATTGAAAGGAAACCGCCTCAAATTTTGAAGCGGTTTTTTTGTCTGTTTGAAGAAAAATACGTAACTTTGCAGGCCGTTTATTATTCAAAAGATGTAAGTGTTTGATTTTGACCTTTTTATTCCAAAAATACATTCGATTGTCGAAAAGGGAAATATTAAACCAAGAATTTATTAACAAACAAACAATTAAAAAAAGTGGATACTTTAAGTTATAAAACCATTTCTGCCAACAAGGCAACCGTAAACAAGGAATGGGTTGTAGTTGACGCCGATGGGCAACATTTGGGACGTTTGGCTTCGAAAGTAGCGAAACTTCTGCGCGGTAAATATAAACCAAGTTTTACGCCCCACGTAGATTGCGGCGATAATGTGATTATTATCAATGCCGAAAAAGTAGTATTGACCGGAAATAAATGGACAGACCGCATTTATCTTACCTATACCGGTTATCCAAGCGGACAAAAAGAACGAACACCGGCCGATTTGCAGAAAAAAAGCAGCGACCGTTTGTTTCGGAAAGTCGTAAAAGGTATGCTTCCCAAAAACAAATTGGGCGATAAACTGATAAAAAATATGTATGTGTATGATGGGACAACTCATAAACATGAGGCACAACAACCCAAGACAATCGATATTAATTCTCTTAAATAATAAAAATGGAAGTAATAAATGCATTAGGAAGACGTAAAGCGGCCGTTGCCCGCGTTTACGTTAAAGAAGGTTCCGGAAAAATTCTGATTAACAAGCGTGAATTTGAAACCTATTTCCCTTCATCCCTGCTCCAGTATGTCGTCAAGCAACCACTGAATAAATTAGGCGTTGCCGGACAATATGACATTACAATCAGTTTGCAGGGAGGCGGTTATAAAGGTCAATCCGAAGCTGCCCGCCTGGGTATCGCCCGCGCATTGGTGAAAATCAATCCTGCCGATAAATCAGCTTTGAGATCCGAAGGCTTCATGACCCGCGACCCACGCGAAGTGGAACGGAAAAAACCGGGAAAACCCAAAGCAAGAAAGAGATTCCAGTTCTCGAAACGTTGATAATCGTTTTGAACCATGATTTTGTCAAGATTAACAAGATTTACAGGATAAAAAGAGGAAAAAATCTTGATAATCTTGAAAATCTTATGAAAATCCCGGTTCAGACAATCAAGGTTCAAACAGTTTAGTATCTAAATAAAAAAGACTCGCAAACGTGGCTACTTTTTTATTGGTTATTAAATGATAATTAAAAAGAAAGTAAACAAATTAAAAAATTAAAAAACAATGTCAAGAGTATCATTTGAACAATTATTGGACGCCGGTTCGCACTTCGGTCACTTGAAACGGAAGTGGAATCCTTCAATGGCTCCTTACATCTTTATGGAACGTAACGGTATCCATATCATTGACTTATACAAAACAGTCGCAAAAATAGACGAAGCCGCAGCGGCGCTGAAACAAATCGCCAAATCGGGCCGAAAAGTGCTGTTCGTTTCAACAAAAAAACAAGCCAAACAAGTGATTGCCGACAGAGCCACTTCTATCGGTATGCCTTACGTTACGGAACGTTGGCCGGGTGGTATGCTGACTAACTTCCAAACCATTCGCAAAGCCGTCAAAAAAATGGGCACAATCGACAAAATGTCTAAGGATGGCACTTTCGACCAATTATCAAAAAGGGAAAAATTGCAAATCACCCGTCAGCGGGCTAAATTGGAAAAGAACTTAGGTTCTATCGTTGATTTGAATCGCCTCCCCTCTGCTCTGTTCGTCGTGGACGTAATGAAAGAACGCATTGCCGTTGCCGAAGCCAACCGGTTAAGTATCCCTGTTTTTGCTATCGTGGATACCAATTCCGACCCCAACAATATCGATTTTGTGATTCCTGCCAACGACGATGCAACCAAATCAATCGATTTAATTATGGGGGCGCTTTGCGACGCCATCAACGAAGGTTTGGAAGAACGCAAAGTTGAAAAAATAGATTCCGCATCCGGAAGTGAAGGTGAAGAACAAGTTCCTACCCGCCGGGAAAGAAGAGCTAAAACCGTGAAGAAAGGTTTGGCTAAATCCGACGAAGAGGCTTTGAATGCGAATGTGGTAAGTAAATTTGTCAAAGAAGAAGATTAAATTTAATTAAGAATTGAGAATTAAGAATTTAAATAAAAAAAGATAATATGGCAGTAACAATGGCTGATATTACGCATTTGCGTAAAATGACCGGTGCAGGTATGATGAATTGTAAAGATGCACTGACTGAAGCGGAAGGCAATTACGAAAAAGCAGTAGAAATTATCCGTAAAAAAGGGCAGGCTGTAGCCGCAAAACGAGAAGACCGCGAGGCTTCCGAAGGTTGCGTCTTGGCAGCTATCAACGGAGATTTTGCAGCTATCGTAGCGCTTAAATGCGAAACGGATTTCGTAGCAAAAGGCCCGGATTTCATCGCTCTGACCAAAAGTATTCTGGATGCGGCTTTAGCAAATAAACCGGCCGATATGGAAGCTTTGTCGGCGCTCAATATCGACGGGCGTCCCGTTTCGGAATTGATTACCGACCGGATTGGTATTACAGGCGAAAAAATGGAGTTAGGTGCATACGAATACTTGACGGCTCCTACAACTATCGCATATATCCACCATGGAAACAAATTGGCTACGATTGTCGGATTCAATCAGTCAAATGTAGAATTGCAAGTGGCTAAGAATATTGCCATGCAAGTGGCCGCAATGAATCCCGTAAGCGTTGATAAAGATTCGGTTCCCGCAACCGTTGTTGAAAGAGAAAAGAAAATCGCCCGCGAAAAAGCTATCGAACAAGGAAGACCTGAAAATATGCTCGACCGGATCGCCGAAGGCGCTCTCAACAAATATTATCAGGAATATACGCTGTTGTCGCAAGACTTTGAGCAGGATACAAAAATCACCATCAGAGAATATTTGCAAAAACAAAATAAAGATTTGACAGTTACGGGCTTTAAGCGCGTTACTTTGAATGTCGATTAAGAATTTTGGAGAGATAAGTCGCAGTCGTCATTGCGAGCCGCTTGCGGCGAAGCAATCTCTCTTTCACACCGTCATTGCGAGAGCTGCTTCGTTCCTCGCAACGTTCGCAATGACGATACAAAAGTATCTTTCAAGACCGCCCCTTTTTTCGCAAAATCATGAGAACGCTTTTATTATTATTCCTCATACAACCTTTTTATTTATTCGGTGCAACCGTTCAAATGTCAAATAGTTGCATCCCGACTATGAATTTCTACGATAAGAGTGATTATAATGGAGCAAACCAATCGTGGACGATAGCGCAGAATAAACAGGGATTCCTTTATTTCGCCAACTCCATGGGATTACTGGAATTTGACGGTTGCGAGTGGGAACTTTATCCTACACCTTCGCTTTTACGAAGCATTGTCCTTTCGGATGACAATATAATCTACGGCGGAATGAGAAATGATTTCGGATATTGGAAAGAGGATCCGTCGGTACGGAAGTTAATCTATACTTCATTGGCAAAACAATTGAATCTAAACCTTACCGATGATGAAATCTGGAAAATCGTGCTATTCAACAATGCCGCATATTTCCACAGTTTTCGTAATATTTACAAATACAATCTTCAGGATAAAACGCTATCTATCATTAGCGCTCCCAACCGGTTTCAATTCTTGTTTACGGTCAATAACCGGCTTTTTGCCCAGGAAAAAGCGCTGGGGCTGATGGAAGTGGTGAATAACCGGTTGATTCCTTTGCCGGGCGGAGAAGTTTTAACCGGCGATTGCGTGTATGGAATGGAACCTTTGTCTCCGGACGCCATACTAATAGCCACTATGGATAAAGGATTGTACCAATTGAAAGACAATACCGTATCCGTTTGCCCATTCCCCTGTAATGACTATTTGAAGAAAAACTTAGTTTTCAGCACTACCACCTTACCAGATGGCCGGTTTGTTTTCGGCACTATACTCAATGGATTGCTTATTACCGACCACGCAGGAAACATATTGACGACCATAAATAAATCAAAAGGGTTGGAAAATAATACCGTTTTATCCCTTTTAAAAGATAATGCCGATAATCTCTGGCTCGGATTGGACAGAGGAATTTGCCATCTGGAAATGAACAGCCCTGCTTATTCATTTCCAGATACAAAAGGCGTGCTTGGTTCTGTTTATCAAATAGAAGAATATAACGAACGCTTTTATTTTGCCACAAACCAGGGACTGTATTATTGTCCGGTAAACGCATTTTCATCTCCGTTGTATGAACCTCAATTCACCTTAATGCCCCAAACAACCGGACAAGTATGGTTTCTGCAGAAGATCGGCGACAAACTGTTTTGCGCTCACAATAAAGGTCTTTATGTCATTACAGGGAATAACGGTCAATTTATCTATACCGGAAGCGGAATCAATGCCATTCAGGAGATGGACGAAAATACGCTCCTGATTCTTACCTACGACGGTATGTTTACACTTAAGAAACAAGGAAATTCCTATATAGCCAAGAAGCAAACCATTTGTCCCTACAATGCCGGTTGGCTGGCAAAAGACAAAAACAATACCATTTATTTCGGAAATAGCGACGTAGGCATTTTTCAGGCAAAGTTTGACGATACATTCACCCATGCGGACTATTGTACCGACCGGCTGGCGGATATTGGAATAAACAACGACTCCGCAAGGGGTATCTATTCCTTTAACGGACAAGTATATTTGCTCTCTGGAACCGCTATTTCGCAATACGATTATGCCCTAAAACGATTTTTGCCCAATGATACCATCAATCGACTGCTCCCTCATCCTGTGAATCTTCACCGGTTGGAAATTACGGATGACGAAATGTGGTGCTTTGCCGATGACCAATTCTTTTGCATCAGAGATTACAACAAACCTACGGCCCGGCTTATTCAAAACAGCGCTATGAAGTTGTTGAATAATCAATTGATAAATAGTTATGAAAATATTAAAAAAGTAAATGACAACCTATTTTTAGTCTGTACGTCGAAAGGATTTACCCTCCTTAATACTCAATTTGTTCCTACCCAATTACAAAATCTGAATGTTAATATCAGAGATATCGGAACTTATACGGACGGATTGAAGTCCATGCCGCTTCCTCACGAGCTTTCTTACTATAGCCAACATGCAATAGAGTTTCCGTACAATCACAAGACCATCTATGTACGGTTTGCATTGCCGAACTACGAAAACAACGGAAATATCCGTTACAGCTATCGACTGAGAGGACATTCGGAGAATTACTCCTTACCGTCGTCGGACAACATTATTACTTTTACCAAACTGTCGCCCGGAGAATATACTTTGCAAATAAAAGCAACCATTGAAGGGAACGACCGGGAATTTTATTCTCAGGAGTTGAAAATAAAAGTACTTCCTCCTTGGTGGCTTGATTGGGAAGGACTCGTTTTGGTTCTGCTGTTGCTTTGTCTTGTTATCTGGCTCTCACGCCGTTACGCTCAAAAAAGATGGCAACGCCAAAAACAGCAACTTTCTTTAAAGCACGAACAAGAGATAGCAAAAATAGAAAACCGGCTATTGCAGGAAAAACTCAAGTCGCAAAACGACGAATTGCTGCGCGTGACCGATTCCATGCTCTATAAAAGCGATTTAGTAAACCAAATTGAAGAAGAAATAGAAAAATTATCAAGCGGAAAAACAACTTCCATCAACATCAACGGTTTGAAACAATTAGTAGAAATGAACAAGCATCCGGAAGAAGAGTGGAAGATTTTCGAAGCAAAATTCAATAAAATATATGATGATTATTTGATAAGGCTCAATTCAAAATACAAAGGCCTGTCGCCGTCCGATTTAAAGTTAGCGGCCTATATCCGGATGAACCTCAGTTCAAAAGAAATAGCAAGCCTTTTAAATATCACCACCAAAAGCGTTGAACAAGGCCGTTACCGCCTGCGTAAAAAATTAGAACTCGGTCATGACCGAAATCTGACCGAGTTCTTGATGGGGTTGGAATAATAACCTGCTAAAATCTTGTTTTGAATGTTATTTTTTGCGAATAATAAGGAAGTTATTCATTCCCACTGACGAGAAATCGTACGGACGATGTTGCGAATCCTTGAAAGACAATGTGCCTGTTTCCGAGATTCGTAAAGAAGTGTCTTTTGCTGTTGTCAGGATTCAGAGACATGGCTTATTTCCGAAAATATTTCAGGGAGCAGTACGGGACAAGTCCTTCGAAATATGCGGCAAAATTTAAACAAATTTGATTTATTTCTTCTTATCGTACAACTGTTTTATACGTTTTGTCGCCGATTTTTACCAAATATACTCCTGCCTGTAAATTATCAGCTTTAAAAGTATTTTGAACGGTTGCTCTCTGAATAATTTTTCCTTGAATCGAATAAACAATTACATTCGCCGAACTTTCAAATGTAGCAGAAATAGAAGATTGTCCGCCGACAACAATCGTATTATTTGCATTTGAACCGATATTTTTAATATTAGTACCGGTATTGACAACTAATGATACATTATCAAGAGATATGTTGAAATAACCTTCACCACCTCCGCCTGCCCAGCCGCATCCCATTTTAATAACGAAATAAAAAGAGCCGGATTCAGTAAATGTAGTATCTGCTTTAAAATGCCCATCGCCTGTTCCTCCAATATATTCTCCCCAAGGAATCACTCCCGCTCCGACTTTACCGTCTATGTAATCGGAAACTGTCGTAGGATCGGTTTTCCCCATAAATACTTCCAACCAAGCTCGACTGTAGTCCCCCAGGTTGTAATCAAAACTTACCGTATAGGTTGTGCCTGCGGTTACAGAAACTTTTTGTGCCATAAAATATTGGACAGGTCCAGCCCAGTTTACGCTGGCAGTGAAAAATCCTCCCGTATTAAATCCTTGAGGCTTATAACTTTGAGGACGAGCATTGTTAGGAACATCGCCCCATACTAATTGGCTGTTGACGCCTGCATCAACGCCTCCGACCTGAATCCACGGGGTTGCCGACTCCATATCGCCTCCCTGAATCAGATTTTGGGAAGCAAGATTAAAGGAACACAATGTTCCTAAAAGGAATAAAAGAAATAATTTTTTTTTCATAAAATTCATTTTTTAAGTAAGTTAATTATAACGAATACATATAGAATATTTTATTTTTTCCATTGATAAGACACAACGGAATTAAGCGGAACGGTATAAGTAAAGCGTCTCGTACCGTCGCTTACGGTAATTTTTCTATTATTAGCCGAATTATTCAATAAAACCAATGCGTAGGTTCCATCTGTATTTTCAAAGGCGGAATAGACTAATCCGGCATTTGCTTTACTATCAACGCCAATTCGAGTTGCATCCGGCTTCACAACGGAGGAGAGATGTCCGATAATGTAATAATGCGAATTTTTGCGAAGATCTTTGTAATTGGTTTTATTAATATCCACAGCTCCATAACAGGTATTGCAGCCGCCGGGACGGTAAGGCCCCCCGTTGCTGTCAAGCATTAAATTCCAGACAATCACAGCTCTGCACCAGTGATTAACATTTCCTAAAGCAAGATTTTCCATATCAGCCATTAAACGTACTGCAAAATTATGCCCGTCATTCCAAGTCCCGATTGAACTTTCGGTAAAAATGATTTCTTTGTTGGGATATTTACTGTGCACATTATTGAGGGCATCTACACTGCCTGCATAATCATGCCAAGCCGAGCCGACTAAATAATTATCATCCAATCCGCCCGCTTGATATATTTGAAGAGGATAGTCATTGTCGTAATTATGATCCCAAATATAAATCTTGGTTTTAAGGCCTGCTGTTTTAAAAGCCGGTGCAAGATTATTATTCACAAAAGCGAGTTCTTCGTTCCAATCCATGTGTAGTGAAGCCGAATTGCCGTCGTTCAGAGGTTCATTTTGAGGCGTAATGGCATAAATGTTTATCCCATTTTGCTTGAAAGCCTGAATCCATTTTACAAAATAGCCGGCATAATCCGTATAATATTGGGTTTGCAAATGCCCGCTCGTCCATGTGTTTTGAGTTTTCATCCATCGAGGGCAAGTCCATGGCGCAGCAATGATTTTTAATGTCGGGTTGATTACCAAAATTTCATTTAACACCGGAATTATATATTTTGTTTCTTCGTCGGTTAACCCAAAACCAGCCGCTTGATTGTCCCAGCAAGTATATTCGCTTAATGAAAAATCGGAACAACCGATAGGCACACGGACGTAACTATATCCCATTCCTTCGGTTGGAGAAAATGTCTCTTTCAGAAATTGCGTCCTGCCATCTTGCGACATTTGCATCAGATTATAAGAGGAGGAACCGGTAATAGCCGCTCCGAAACCATCCATTGTTTGATAGCGCTGATCGGGATGGAGAGTGATCGTTTCAGCAGATTGTTCATCACTGAAATTGACGGCTTGCTTTTTGAAATCCTGCGAGCGGTCGCTTGTCGTGATATAAAGTGTAACATCGCCTTGCGTGGGAGGGTTATCCGGATTGTCGCTGCCATTGGAACAGGTGACAAATCCGATCAAACAAGTAATAATGATTAAGTTTGAATAAATACGATTCATATTTTTTATTTAGATTGATATACGCGTACATAGTCGATTACGTAACGAGCGGGAAATATATTGGGATCAATGCCCTGCTGTCCGCCCCAATTGCCGCCGATTGCCAAATTCAATTTCAAATAAAACGGAGCGTTAAACGGCCATGTGTCGTGGTTGTTTGTACCGTCATACGGATAATTGAAATATTCAACTCCGTTGATAAAAGCGGTAATGCTGTCTTTTGTCCATTGCAAGCCGTAAGTATAAAAATTACGCTCAGCTCCGGGAGCAGCGTGTGTGCCTGTTTTATTGTTTCCGGCAGCTCCATTATAAGCCTGGCAGTGTATTGAAGCCTGCGCTACGTCCGGCCGATATCCTACATATTCCATAATATCAATTTCACCGTCTTTCGGCCAAGAAGTATAGTTTTTCGGCATCATCCAAAATGCAGGCCAAGTACCTTTACCGCCGGGAAGCATGGCGCGCATCTCAAAATAGCCGTATTGCCATGACTTGGAAGTATTCATACGAACTGAAATAATATCGGCGTTTCCGCTTGGCGCAACTATCGGTTGCGCTAATTTGAAAGCGGTAATTGTTAACATTCCGCCTTTAATTTTTGCAACAGTATCTGTTCCCAAAAATCCGTGCACATAATATTCAGGTTCGTTGTTTCCCCATCCGTTGTTACCTATTTCATACCACCATTCATCGCCGTTCGGAAGCCCATTGGACGTATCATTAAATTCGTCGCTCCAAACCAAAGAATAACCTGATGGTACAAAACCACTGTTATTATCATTTGGCTGTTCCGGGTCTGGTTGAGGCGGAGAATCATTACTACCGCAGGCTGAAAAAAAGGGGAAAAGAAGTATCGCTAATAAATAAATAGACTTCATCATTGAATAATTTATTGTTTTATAAAAAGAAGACGTTGTCTGAAAAGGTACCTTTGCGCGTAATTGCTTCGCCTAACGGATTGCAATGACGACAGCAACTTTTGAGACAACCCCTTCTTTAAATTATCACGGTTGTACAACCCCGTTCCAATCCACTGTTACAACATTAACATTCGCACTTGTTCCCGGCTGGGTTATCGTAACAATTACGCGGTAAAGTGTAGTCGGATTCAAATTGGGACCTGCCACCCAATTGTTGCCGTCGCTTGCGGGTGAAAATACTCCGCTTATACCCGCAAAGGTACAATTAGTATATTTATATTCACCTCCGTTTGCCCAGTTGTTGGTGATCTTTCCTCCGCCTGACGCATGGTAAGCTTTAAATTCAAGATTACCGGATCCGCTTTTCATCATAGCGGTTGCCTGATAGGTGTTATCACTAATATGCCGGTAAGGTATATACTGCAAAATATCCGCACTTGTAGCATTTTGTGGATAAGCGGGTATATAATATGGACTTACTTTACTTGGATATGCAAAACCTTTTCCGATAGCAACCAAATAATTTGGATAGTCGGGCTTATCTATCTTCAAAATAAAGATTTTACGGGTCAAAGAAAAATACATGGTATAATCACCGTTTTCTCCGAGGAATTTTACTTGATTGGCGCTTACTCTTTCAAAGAAATCAAGATTATATATAATGTCTGCATCGGCTAAAACATCTTTCAGCGTATAGGTGGCGCCCTTTTCCAAAGTATGGTAAATTGAAAGGAACAATTCTCCGCCAATGGTTGCCACTTTTGAGGTTGTTGCATCAAAATTATTGGATACAATGGGTCCATCAGGCGTAGTAGGCCCCGGATTTGTATCATCGGGTAATACATTTCCCAGATTATCTACTTTTTTAACATCCACAGCTTTGGTAGATGAATTTAAAGTAATCCTGTAATAGGCGTTTGGGTCCATATTGGCATTGGGCGACCAGTTTCCACTGGGTTGAAAGATGTTAGACCCTGTAAAAGTACAATTCGCAGCATCAAACGTATCATTTCCCCACGCAGTATTGGAGTAGGGTTTAAAACTTGCAGTACCGCTGATACATACCGTTCCCTGATAGGTATTCGACCCTGTACTGCGCATGACCACACGGCTCAAAATACAGTTCCCCGGATCCCACCAGGTCGTATAACGTCCACTGCCTCCGCCATAAGCCGCAGTAATATCTGTCGATGCAACCGTAGTCGGATAACCGATTCCCAGACCTGTAAGCACATAATAATTAGGGGATGCTATACCGGAAGCCGGCGACGGTTCAATAATAATATTTTTGCGTACAGGATTCCAATACAAAGAATATATTCCACTTGCACCCAAAAACTTAACAGTATTGGTGCTTTGTCTTTCGAAAAAGTCGAGATTAACCATGGCATTATCATTGGCTATATCGCCTGTAAGCGTTATTATACTGTTCTGGGATATATACAGATCATTCGTATAAAACGTTTCCGAATGGGTTGCGCTACCATTATTATCCTTATCGGTGTATGTAACTTTTCCGGTAAGTACGTCTGTTCCAAGATGTTCAAGGAGTAAGTTTTTTACGATTGTAAACGGAATTTCACGCGCTACACCAGTTCCCTGATACGTAACCGGCGCTACAAAAAGCGTATAATCACCACTACTATATACTTTTATAAGTTCTTGAATATCTGTTTGGTTTTTCACCAAAATATTTACGCCTGCTTTAGGGCAGTAAAACTGCACGCCGACAATATTAACGCTGTCAATAAAAGTACAAGGATCAAAATTGATAGTCAGCGTATTGTTGTCATCAACAGCTGTAACTTTCCAGCTATCTGGCAGCGTCGCATTAGAGCCTGTCATCGAGTAATTATCCGATTCCTGGGGCGAGCAGGCAAATAAAGTCGCTACTGCGATGATCAAAAATGTTATTTTAAATAATTTATTTTTCATAATCAATATTCATATTTTATTTATTATTCGTATCCTGGATTTTGTACCAAATCATATCCGGTACCTGCCGTTTTGTCTATTTCGCCTTTTGGAATGGGCAGGAAACGTTTATCGGCTGTATAAGTGCGATTGAAAACGTAAGTAGGATTGCTCCCGGAAAGTACCTTTTCAATCGGCGTGCCGTTTTCATCGCTCCCCCAACGCACCAAATCCCAAAACCGTTGTCCTTCACCGAAAAATTCCCGGCGCCGTTCAAGTTTGATATTATTCAAAGTTGCAGGAATACGATGAATCGCATCGCCGAATGCACGATCGCGAATAACGTCCAAATAGGGTTGAGCAGCGCTTTGTCCGCTGATGTAGAAACTCAATTCGGCAGCGTTCAGGTAAGTTTCTGCTAAGCGATAAACACGTTCGTTATTCTCATAGTTCAATGCGGCATCGCCCGATGTTACTGTGTTATAACCTTTTCTGGCTGCATATTTACGTAGATACAAACCTGTATTTTGCCATCCGGCAGTCGAAGAGGGCACTTTTCCTAACTGCCCCGACCAGTCGGTTACGCTTGCACCCTTGCGGTAATCGCCCGACTCGTTAAAGGTATTTGCATAAGCATCAGGCTGCACTATGCACCAGCCCCAGCCTGTTGTGAAAATACCGGTAGGGTCGTTTAATGAGCGTGGAGATACAACCGACGGCATATAATTGCCAAATCCTGTCCAAGAATTTCCCCAAGTTTTCCCGTTTGCGATATTGTTAGATTCAAAAATCGACTCTTGGCAAAATTCGCCTTCTCGCAGGAACATCCATTCTATTGGGTTCGATGTCAGCGATTTGTCGACTGACGGAACACTTGTGATTAACTTGTATGCTCCACTGTTAATAATGGAGTTCATATCGGCCAATACTTCAGGATATTTTGAAGCATCGCCTTTGTACATTACCACACGCGCTTTAGTCATCATAGCGAATGCTTTTGTCACACGTCCTATATTTCCGCCCGATACGCTCATAGGGAAATTAGGTTCGTTGATTGCAGCATCCAAGTCGGCAATAATGAGCGGATAAAGTTCATCGAAAGAGTATTGCTTGGCAAGGAAAGGTTCCTGACTCCAAGCCTTGTCAAAATAAGGAATATTTCCCCATGCTTTCCAAAGCCAATGAACATAATAGGCGCGCATTGACAACGCTTCGGCTTTGTATCTTGAAAGCAAGACAGGGTCGACGCTGGCTACCGCATTATCTATTGCTTCAAGTGCGTCGTTACAACGTTTCAAACCTGTATAGAAAATACTCCACCAACCGGATGGTACATTGTCAGCAGTACTTTGATACTGAGCCATATTATAAAATGCGGGTTGATCGGTGGCATCCTGTCCACCTTTAAAAATATCGTCGGAACGGAAATCTCCAAAAAGGACAACGGGAGCAATGGTGCCATTGGCATAACTGTCAAACAGAAATATTTGATATGCTCCTGTCAGGTTTTTTTCAATCACGTCAGCAGTTGCAGGCGCTCCGGCGGCAAGCGAAGTGCGCGGATAAATGGTCAGAAAAGAATCGCTGCAAGAACTGGATAGTCCTGCCATCGTAATTAATGTTATATAGATTATATTCTTTTTCATATTTACATAATTTGTTTTTAAAATTCAAAATGAGACATCTAATCCAAATAAAACGGTGCGAGGTTGCGGATAAATACCTTTATCTACTCCGTATCCGTCTCCGATTTCAGGGTCGAAACCGTCATATTTTGTAAAAGTCAGCAGATTTTGAGCGCCTACCCAAATACGCAAACGCGAAATCGTAGCCAAGCGCGAAATATGTTCAGGCAACGTATAGCCGAGCTGAATATTTTTCAAGCGGCAATAAGAACCGTCTTTGATATAAAAATCGGAAGCGCGTGAATTATTTGCATTGCCGCCTACAAAGCGCGGATATAAATTCGATGTGCCTGGTCCGTGCCAGCTATCAAGCATCCAAGCGGGCAGGTTCTGGCGGGGCAAGTCGGTACGTCTTTCAATATCAAAAATCTGATTTCCTGCAACGCCTTGAAAAAACGCAGATAAATCAAAACCTTTGTACCCTAAATTCAAGGTTGCGCCGTAAGTCCAGTCGGGTGTCGGATCGCCTATCATTTTACGGTCGTTTTTGTCGTCAATAATGTCATCGCCGTTCAAATCTTTAAACATAAAATCGCCCGGCTTGATACTTTGATTATATTTGAAATTATATGCATCGGCTTCATCCTGTGTCTGAGCAATACCATCGGTTACATATCCATAAAAGAAAGGATTAGGATATCCGTTCTTTTGATAAATAAAATTGCCGAGACCGGTTTGACTTACTGCGCCCCATCCGTTTTCTCCAGTAGCATTGCCATAATCAATTATGGTATTTTTATTATGTGAGAGATTTGCTTTAACGCCCCAGGTAAAGTCTTTGCCTACATGTCCCTGATAACCAATTTCAAATTCCAAACCGGTATTATCCACAGTACCGGTATTTACGTAAGGCACTAACTGCCCTGTATATCCTGGAACAGAAGCGGCTTGGCGCAACATATCGACTGTCCGTTTTTTGTACCAGTCCACTGAGAAAGTAAGCGCATTGCGGAGAAATGTTAAATCTGCGCCGAGATTGGTTTGTTTACTCTGTTCCCAGTGAATGGACGGGTTAGGTAAACGTCCTGCGCTGATACCGTAATACAATTGATTACCATTGTTGCCTCCAAAGTAGTAGTTCAGCCCGCTTTCCATCAAAGCCATATATGAAAAAGCATCTATCCGGTCGCTACCGTTGATACCCCATGAGCCGCGTAATTTGATCTGGTCCAACCAATTAGGTTTAACATTTTTCAGATAAGGTTCATTCCAAACATTCCAACCAACAGAGAAGGAAGGGAATGTTCCCCATTTCTTTTGAGGTCCGAACACATACGATCCATCCTTACGCACAGTTCCTTGTAGCATATACCGTTCGGCGTAATTGTAGGAAATACGTCCGAAATAAGAAGCCAAAGCATAATCGCTTAATCCGCCCGATGCATTTTTACCTCCTTTTAGTTGGTCTGCTTGTGCATTGTCAATTACAGCCATATAAGGATCATAAACTTTCAAATCTTTTCCTTGTCCCCAAAGGTTGCGCGTAATGCTCTTACGTGCCGATTGCCCTGCAAGTAACGAGAATGAGTTTTCTTCCAATTTAAAATCGTAGGTCAATGTATTTTCTGTTTGCCAGGTAAAACCGCGATGCATTTCCGAACTTACTGAGGTTTGCGCCGGAACTTCATCATTCACGCCAAATGTTGCATTTTGTGTCTCATAATGAGGAAAACTATAACTGTCGGCGCCCCAGAATGCCAAATCAAATCCGTAACTTGATTTGAAAATCAGTTTTGGCGCAATGGTAATTTCGCCCCAAAATGTTCCGGTAAATTTATCCTCATTGTTAAAAGTATGACTGGGGCGGAGATAGATAGCCAGCGGATTACGAATTTCATTCATATATTCCGGCGATGGCGTAAGCACCTGTCCATTGTTTGTAATTGCATAAGGATGTGCTGCTAATAGCGACGCTCCATCTTCCGTACTGAGGTATGGGGCAACTATCGGGGGCATTGCAAGCGCACTTCCAAGCGCTGTGCCAAATACATCATTGGTACCTATGCCTGTGGAATTAGCGCGTCCGTAGGATACTTCATGCCCGATTTTTACTTTATTTAAAAATTTACGCTCTTTTTCAACATTATAAATTTCATAAGTGTTGTTGGCACGAAGAGTTAAACGTCTGTAATTCGAAACGCCATAATTTCCTCCGAGAATACCTGATTCATTAAAATATCCGAGAGAAAGGAAATACTGTACTTTTTCCGTACCTCCCTGTAGACTAACCTGATGATTCTCAACAGGAGCATTCTTGTTGAATGCTACGTCTTGCCAATCGGTATTGGGAATAAGTCCTGCTTTCAGGTTTGCAAAATCTACAGGCGAGAAAGGCAAAACAGAATTGCTATTGATTGCCAATTGGTTTTGCATAATCATATATTCTTCCGAATTGAGCAATTCCTTTTTCTTCCATGGATTGGCATAACCTATACTCATATTATAAGAAATTTTGGGTTTGCTGATTCCGCCCGATTTGGTAGTAATAAGAACAACGCCGTTTCCACCGCGTGTCCCGTACACCGCCGCCGAAGCCGCGTCTTTCAGAATTTCAACCGAAGCAACGTCGGCCGGGTTCAAATTTCTAATACCGCCGTTCCATTCCATACCGTCTACAATATAAAGCGGAGCGCTATTGCCTGTGGTGCCCGCTCCACGAATGCGAACATTTGAATCAGCGCCCGGCTGCCCTGAATTTTGAATAGTCATAACGCCGGAAACCTGTCCTTTGAGAACATCCTCAATACGCGACGGCGTTATTTTCTCCAGGTCTTTTGCACTCACACCTGATATAGCCGCCGTTACCACGCTCTTTTTCTGAACGCCATACCCGATTACGACTACTTCGTCTATCATCTTAGTATCTTCCTGCAACACAACATTTAAGTTTGTGTTGTTCCCTATCGCATGCTCTTGGGTTTTATACCCTAAAAAAGAAAAGACCAGCGTTTGGGCCGAGGCATTTGGTACATTCAGTTCAAATTTACCATTAATATCGGTAGCAGTACCGATGGTGGCGCCTTTAACTGTTACAGTAACACCCGGAATGGGAACTTGCTGCGCATCAACCACAGTTCCGGTAATGTTTTGCGCTACTATTTTACCTGAAACAAGCAAAATAAGTAAAACAAAAAATAATAAGCGTTTTCTCATAAAATAAAAATAATTTTTATGCATCCTCTATACCATAAAATTAAAATTAAGAATGATGTTAGATTTTGCTGTTAATAAAAACTCATTTTCTATATTCACACTATAATATTATAAAACATAAATAAATTTTTTGTCAAAGTTAGCAATAATGGTTAAGGAACATTAATAATATTACCTCTACAAAAACTCTACAAGGTGAATTTTTAACACTACAAAACAGGTTTTGTACCCAACGGAATAGGTGTAAACAACTCATTGGTTAATACTTCGCACTTATTGAAGTAATTTACAATAACCTTGAATGTAGTGTAAAGTTAATTATATTACGCCGTCATTGCTTCGCTCCGCTCGCAATGACGATACTCCAAATTTTGATTAACATAACAGTAGAAATAATTATTTTTTTGATAATCTCAAAATATTCATTTACTTTTGTAGCCGTTTAAATTTGTTTCATGAAACCCGATTATCTCGAAGAAAATATCGACAACGAAGAACTTGCAAAAGATCATTCCGATTACAAAGTGCCCGTAAATACGGAAGGTTCGCGCTATGTACTTTCCGGAATGTACCAAGATTGGTTCTTGGATTATGCTTCTTACGTTATTTTGGAACGCGCCGTTCCTCATATCAACGACGGACTGAAGCCGGTACAACGCCGCATCCTCCATACCATGCGAAGGTTGGAAGACGGCCGTTACAACAAAGTGGCCAATATCGTCGGCGAAACCATGAAGTTCCACCCACACGGCGACGCCTCTATCGGCGAAGCTTTGGTGCAATTGGGACAAAAAGATTTATTGATCGACTGCCAGGGGAATTGGGGAAATATTCTGACCGGCGATGGCGCAGCCGCTCCCCGCTACATCGAAGCCCGCCTCTCAAAATTCGCTCTCGAAGTGGTTTTTAATCCGAAAACGACCGATTGGAAATTATCCTACGACGGCCGGAATAAAGAACCAATTACGCTTCCGGTAAAATTTCCTTTGCTGTTGATGCAAGGAGTTGAAGGAATTGCCGTCGGTTTGTCGTCCAAAGTTCTTCCGCACAATTTCAACGAATTGCTCAATGCTTCGGTGGCCTACCTTCACGGTGAAGAATTTACGCTTTATCCGGATTTTCAGACAGGCGGATATATTGATGTTTCCCGTTACAACGATGGAGAAAGAGGCGGCACAGTCAAAGTACGCGCCAAAATTAATAAAATAGACAATAAAACTTTATCCGTCACGGAAATTCCTTTTGGGAAAACGACTTCTTCTTTGACCGAATCCATTTTACGTGCCAATGAAAAAGGCAAGATTAAAATCCGCAAGGTCGATGATATGACTGCCAAAAATGCGGAAATCATAATTCATCTGGCGCCCGGCGTTTCGTCCGACAAAACCATTGATGCGCTTTATGCTTTTACGGATTGTGAAATCAGTATTTCACCCAATTGTTGCGTGATTGAAAACAACAAACCGCATTTCCTTACTGTTTCCGATGTTTTGAAACAAGTGACGGACAATACTTTGCGTCTCTTGAAATTAGAACTTGAAATTCAGCGGCAGGAATTGTTGGAGAGCTTGCATTTTGCGTCGTTGGAAAAGATTTTTATTGAAGAGCGTATATATAAGGACAAGGAATTTGAAAATGCAAAAGATATGGATTCGGCGTTGGAGCATGTGGATAAGCGTCTCGAACCGTTTAAAACCAAATTTATTCGTGAAGTCACCCGCGACGACCTTCTTCGCCTGATGGAAATCAAAATGGGACGCATTCTCAAATTCAACAAAGACAAAGCGGATAACTTAATCGTTTCGTATAAATCACAGATTAAGGAAATTGACCACCACATCGAACATATTGTTGATTACACAATCGACTGGTTCACCAAACTGAAGGAAAAGTACGGGAAAGAGTATCCCCGCAAAACGGAAATCCGCAGCTTCGACACCATCGAGGCAACCAAAGTGGTGGAAGCCAACGAAAAACTCTACATCAACAGGGAAGAAGGCTTTATCGGCTACGGTTTGAAGAAAGACGAATTTATCTGTAATTGTTCGGATATCGACGACATCATCATTTTCTACAAAGATGGGAAATACAAAGTTGTGAAAGTCAGCGAAAAGATGTTTGTGGGCAAGAACGTCCTGTTTCTCAACGTTTTCAAACGGAACGACAATCGCACGATTTACAACGTCATTTATCGCGAAGGTAAGAACGGAACGAATTTTATCAAACGTTTTCCAGTTACGGGCGTTACGCGCGATAAAGAATACGACCTGACTACAGGCAAAGCCGGCAGCCGGATTCTGTATTTTTCAGCAAATGCCAACGGTGAAGCCGAAACGGTGCGGATTTTTCTGAAACCCAGGTCTCGTCAGAAACTGATGGTTTTCGACAAAGATTTCAGCGACATTCAAATCAAGGGACGTGCCGCAAAAGGAATTACTTTGACAAAAGCGGAAATCCACAAAATTTCATTGAAACAAAAAGGCGGTTCGACTTTAGGCGGACGCCAGGTTTGGTTTGACCACGATGTTTTACGCCTTAATTACGATGGACGCGGCGACTTCCTGGGCGAGTTTTCTGCCGATGACTTGGTTCTAATTGTACAAGAAAACGGTGAGTTTTACACCACTAATTTTGACTCCGGAAATCACTACCAAGGACAAATCAAAGTGGTTGAGAAATTTGATCCGGACAAGATATGGTCGGCCGCTTTGTACGACGAAGATCAACAAGGCTATCCCTATATCAAACGTTTCCCGTTTGAAATCAGTACCAAAAACCAGAGTTTCATAGGTGAAAATGCGGCTTCGCACTTGATTCTATTGAGTGATACCGTTTATCCGAGATTTGAAGTGACTTTTGGAGGAAACGACGCTTTCAGAGAAACATTAGTAATTGATGTAGAAGAATTTATCGGAGTAAAAAGTCTCAAAGCCAAAGGGAAACGAATCACGACTTACGAAGTAGCGGATATCCGAGAAATTGAGCCGACGCGTTTCCCTGAACCGGAGCCGGAAGATTTACCACAACCGGACATTGACATCGATCCGGAAGAAGATGATAAACCTTTAGCAGAATTGATTGATGAGATTACGGGGCAACAGCGGTTGTTTTGAATCTAACGCCGTCATTGCGAGCCACTTTACCCTAATTGTCTCCGCCGAACGTTGTTTCCCCTAAAGGGGACTTTTTTCCCTTTATAGGGGGCAAGGGGGTAGATTGCTTCGGGCTTTGCCCTCGCAATGACGTACAAAAAAACTCGCCCTCGCAATGACGTACAAAAGGCTTCTCCCTCGCAATGACGTGCAAAAGTGTATTATAACTCCCGAATCCAGATATTTCGAAAACTAATCGGTACGCTGGGATCGCCGTGCGCCTGCAAACGGATAGGCCCTTTCCCATGAGGTATAACCTTTGGAAAACCAATGTATTCAGTTGTTCCAACAATTGTGGTGTTGTTCTGTACAACCACTCCGTTGAAAATTACTGTCACAGTCGGGTAGGTGCGATATTTACCATCTTTTGTAAAAGTAGGGGCAGTATAGATAATGTCATACACATTCCACTCTCCCGGTTTACGTATAGGATTGACCAAAGGAGGAGATTGTTTATATACGCTTCCGACAAAGCCATTTACATAAGTTGGATTGTTATAATTATCCAAGACTTGAATTTCATATTTGTCTTGCAAAAAAATACCGCTGTTTCCTCTTGCTTGATTTTCACCGGTAATATTTTTGGGAACTTGCCATTCCGCATGTAATTGAAAATCTCCGAACTCTTTTTTAGTCAGGATATCTCCTGCTTTTTTATCAACGGTAAAAACGCCATCATGTACTTTCCATTTAGCATCTCCTCCATCATTGGCGGATTTCCATTGAGAAAGGTCTTTCCCGTCAAACAAGACAAAAGCATCCGAAGGCGCTGATATGAAAGCATTGCCGGTCGTATTTCCCGGAGTTACAACTTTAGGTTGAGGAATCCAATATTCCGACATTTCGGGTTTCATTGGCGCCTGTTGCGGATATTGATCCTGAGCATTTACTTGAATAAGCGGTAAGCAAATGAATGATACTGCTAACGATAAGAAAATAATATACCTGTTTTTCATAAAAATAAATAAATTAGAAATGATTATTATTGTTCTGCAAAAGTACAATTTTTTTTCATTTGAACATTATTTTTTTTCATTAGTTGTAATATAAACAAATGTTTATTATCTTTGCCATGTCATATAAAAGAAGTTTTCAATACGATGGATGAAAACGATTGAAAAAGTGAATGAAATTTGCAAGAAGATTAAAATAAATTAAAAATATCTATTTATGACAGTAAAAAAAGAAATCGACAAATTTAAAAAAGAGTTTGTTTCCCTTCGTTATGCAAGTACCGAAGCAAAAGAAGAATTTGACACGCGATTCAGAAACTTTATCCGTTCAAAATCGCCTGAAGAAAAAAAACTATTTGCTGCTGCATTTACAGAAAGTGCAAAAGATGAGGTAAAGAAGGCGAATGAACTTATCCGGCAGGTAAATATTCGTTTACAGATGGAAGATATTCTGGAAGCAGTGTCTATGTCTTACATTTCGGAAAATTATTTTCATAAAAGTCGTTCATGGTTTACTCAAAGATTAAATAATTGCAAAGTAAACGGAGTTCCGGTATCATTTAGCGACGAAGAAATAAATAAATTATCTCTTGCACTTGACGAACTTGGTACAAAAATGAAAGAAACTGCACGTTCAATAGCATATTAAAAAAATCTATTTAGAAATGAATAGATTTTATTTAATGATATACCTGTTTTTGTTCTTGCTAACGGCTTTCACTGCCCGTTCCCAAGAAGACAAGCCCATCCCATTGACGTATCAATCAACCCTGTTGGGTGTGGGAACGGCTCAAGTCTATGATTCTTATCTTTCTCCTTTGAAATACAGCGGAATAAATGTCGGATTAGTTTATGAACAAATACGAATGATTGGGTGGGGAAACGGGAATTTTTCGACTCAACATCAGCTTTTTATAAATTATTCCTATACGGAAAACAACACGCTAACGGCATCCGACCAATCGGGATGGTTTGAATATAATTTCGGATTGCCTTACCGGTTCAATTTAAATGATAATTTCCAGTTATTTGCAGGGCCTCAAGCCGGCGTTTTGCTCGGATTTATTTACAACAGCCGGAACGGAAACAATCCGGCTTCGGCAAAAGTGAATGTCGATGTAGGTTTTTCGGGAATTGCGGCCTACAAATTGATGATTAAATCGCAGCCGCTTCGGTTCAGGTATCAGCTCAATTTGCCGGCGGTAGGAGGTATGTATTCCCCGCAATTCGGGGAATCTTATTATGAGATCGGAATGGGGAACAGCAAAAAGTTGTTTTATTTTTCTTCTTTTCATAACTATTTTGCATTCAAAAACGTTTTATCTGTAGAGCTTCCTTTGAATTGGATTACTATTCGAGTATCTCTGGTCAATTCGTTTTACCAAACAAAAATCAACGATTTGACTACGCAATGTCTTTCAAATACTTTTTATCTGGGTATTTCCAAGAATTTTTATGTGGTAAACGGAAGAAAGCCGAATGATGGAAAACATTCCGGGGTTTTTAAATAAATTGATTCATGAAACGAAAAAGATTCGCAGTGACGAGGATATGTAAAATATTTTTTTTAACATTATTGTTTTTACCGCTGTTCTCTTGCATCAACATTTCCGAATATGATAACAATCCGCGTGGAAATTTTGAAGCCCTCTGGAAAATTATGGACGAACATTATTGTTTTTTTGATTACAAGGGAATTGATTGGGACAAAATTCATTCGGATTACGGAGAAAAAATCCGGGATAACATGGATGCCGGAGCATTGTTTTCAGTCTTGAATGCGATGCTTCAGGAGTTGAAAGACGGGCATGTCAATTTATACACGCCGTTTGACATTGGGCGTTATTGGAAATGGTTCGAAGATTACCCCGCTAATTTTGACGAATCTTTGATAAATAATTACTTAATTCCGGATTATTCGATTGCTGGCGGTATCCGGTATAAAATACTGGCCGACAGTGTCGGTTATTTGTATTATGGAGATTTTTCATGGGAAATAGGCGAGGCGAATTTGGATTATATCATTTCCCGAATGACTCCTTGCAAGGGATTGATTATCGATGTCCGAAACAACGGCGGCGGACTGTTGAGTAATGTGGATAAACTCGTTTCCCGGTTTGTAAATGAAAAGACGTTAGTCGGTTACATACAGCACAAAACCGGAAAAGGGCACAACGATTTTTCCGAACCGGTAGAACGTTACATCGAACCTTCCAATCGGCTGCATTATCAAAAACAGGTTATCGTATTGACGAACAGAAGTTGTTTCAGCGCTACCAACGACTTTGTGAATGCTATGCGTTATTGTCCGAATGTCCGGATTCTGGGCGATCGCACAGGCGGCGGCAGCGGTTTGCCGTTTTCCTCGGAATTGCCTAACGGTTGGTCGGTACGGTTTTCGGCTTGCCCTATGCTTGATGCCAACAAACAACAGACCGAATTTGGGATTGACCCTGACATTCATGTAGGTCTCAATCCGGAAGATGCGGCAAAAGGAAAAGATACACTGATCGAAACGGCTAAAGACCTTTTGGAACAATAGAAGATGCTGTCTCGAGAGGTATTTTTGCACGTCATTGCGAGGGCGATAGCCCGAAGCAATCTACCATACTATTTAGAGATTGCTTCGGGCTTCGCCCTCGCAATGACGTACAAAAAAGGCTTCGCCCTCGCAATGACGTACAAAAAAGGCTTCGCCCTCGCAATGACGTACAAAAAAGGCTTCGCC
>Ga0209629_10000158_pt1 | contig 32813 bp, 19 predicted proteins | sample TergutCu122P5_FD_187286 | JGI IMG/M metagenome (GOLD analysis project Ga0209629, IMG submission 187286) | Cubitermes ugandensis P5 segment gut microbial communities from Kakamega Forest, Kenya - Cu122 P5 (SPAdes) (version 2) | ecosystem: Host-associated > Arthropoda: Insects > Digestive system...
TCTTTGGTAATTACCGTTTTGGGTTGGGTTCCAAATTCAAAATGCTTGTGTTCCAAAATGCGTGTATAAGGAATCTCTCTTTCGGTGTAATTAACAACAGCGTTCCCCTGATAATTTTCCATGTCTAATATTTCCTGTTCAAAACGCAAAGATCTGTATTCCAAAGCGCCAAAGCAATAATCATAGTATTGATCTATCATTCCTGTGTATATAATTGTATGTGCTTCATCGGCCAGATTCCGGTTCTTCAAATAATCCGTGTTAAGCAGTATATCACATTTTTCAAAACATTTTTCGAAAATAGAATTATATCCTCCCTTAGGTATTCCCTGATAGGCATCGTTAAAATAATTATTATTGTATGTAAACCTGATTGGTACTCTCTTTATGAGAAACGACGGCAACTGTGCAGCATCTTTTCCCCACTGTTTTTCCGTATATCCTTTGATGAGTTTTTCATACAAATCTTTACCAACCAGCGCTAACGCTTGCTCTTTAAAATTGCGGGGCGATTCTATTTTCAATCGTTGGCTTTCCAATTTATCATACACTTGCTGAGGAGTGATTGTCCTCCATAATTGATAAAATGTATTCATGTTAAACGGCAGGTTGAATAATTCATTTTTATACCGGGCTAATGGAGAATTAATATAATGATTAAACTCGCACAATTCATTCATATACGCCCATATTGCCGGTTTGTTGGTATGAAAAATATGAGCGCCATAGTTGTGCACATTGATATTTTCTATTTTTTCACAATAAAGATTTCCTCCGATATGGTTTCTTTTTTCTACCACTAAACATTTCTTCCCCTGTTTTGTGGCTTCTCTTGCAAAAATGGCGTTGAATAGGCCGGCGCCAACGAAGAGATAATCATATTGTTTCATATACTTTCTTTCAATACTTTTTTAATCGGCAAAACAAATCTCCCTAACAGTGACAGGTCTTCCGTAATAATATCCGCTTGCCCTTGCATATTGGACAGATAGGGTAATACTTTCTTATAAGTTGTAACTAATCCATTGGTCAAGACAATTTCTACAGAATAATAAACCGCTTCACCGCTTTGAGCGGGTACTAAAGAAATGTGTTGAACTGTTCCACGCAAAATGCCGTATTCGTTTTCGGGAAAGTTTTGCAAGCGGATGTTTACTTTCTGACCTTCTTTCACTTTTCCCGAACGGGCTACGGGGAGCAGGGCTTTGCCGATCATCGGGATTGTTCCGTTGGGGATGATTGTGAATACCGCTCCACCGACTGTTACATTCTGGTTTTCTACCCAATAGTTAGTGAATGTAATTTTTCCGTCAATAGGAGCTTGCAACACATAATTTAGTTTCCAATCTTCTATGCCTGTTATTAATTGTGAAACAAGCGATTGAAGTTGCGTTTGCAAGCTGTTCAATTTTTCCGTACCCTGTTCATTCGTATCTAATAATGATTCTTTCAATTGCCCGATTTGAATTTGCATATTTTGCAAACTGGAATGCATATTTTCTCGCGATGCAAGACTTTGCAAAAGTGTATTTTTAGTAGTTTCCAAATCCTGATCGGATATAACGCCTTTTACATGCAGCAACGAATCACGGCTATACTGTTTTTGAGTAATCACGAATTGATCTTCTGTAATCCGTTGTTGATTAAGCAATATCTTGTATTGTTTTTCGTATTGGGCAATCCTCTCTAAAGTCATCTTCTTTTTTTGAGGATAGTAAAGTAATCGTTGGTATTCGCTATATTCGAATAAGGTAGTGTAAAAAGAAGTATAGAGTTGTTGCAAAGTACCGATTTGTAAATTTTTATCAGGCAATGAATCTGGGCTACCGTCATTGCGAGGAGGCACGACGAACCAATCCAGAAACTTCTTCAGTTCCCAAACATCTCCTGTCTTTGCAGGATTATCAATCACAGCCAAATATTCGCCGGTTTTGACTTCTTGATTATCTTTTGCGTATAGTTCTTTGATTTTTCCTGAAGCATGTGCAACAATCGTCGCCGGAGGAGTAGAACCGGTTAGGACTATCTGTGCCGGAATGACATCGGGATATTTGATGATAGCGCTACCAATCAGAAGAATTATGACTATAATAGCCAATACGGTGATTCCCCACCGCAGTATCCATGTCGGAACTTCGCCAAGCACTTCCTGAAATTCTTCGCTTCTTAATTCTATTTTATCTTCTTCGTTCATATTTTGTTCTCCTCAGTGAGGACTATGTCCCCAACTCCAATTGATTTTTTACCAATGTATAATATGCTCCTTTCTTCTCTGTCAGCTCTTTATGCGTCCCTTCCTCTATCACTTTTCCTTTTTCAAGAACAATGATTTTGTCGGCATGTTGAACCGTGCTTAGACGATGCGCCACCACTACAACCGTTTTTCCCCGGTAAAATTCCTGCAGGTTGTCCATAATTATTTTTTCGTTGTTAGCGTCTAATGCATTGGTCGCCTCGTCAAAGAACAGAAATTCAGGATTTTTATATACAGCGCGGGCAATCAACAGGCGTTGACGCTGCCCTTGACTTACTCCACTTCCTTCCATCCCGATTTTACTGTTGTATTTCAACGGAAGCGATTCAATAAATTCACGAATGTTGGCAGTTTCAACTGCGTACAGCAAACGCTTTTTATCTATATCGTCTTCGCCGGCGGCAATATTGTTGGCGATTGTATCCGAAAAAAGAAATCCCTCCTGCATCACCACTCCGCATTGTTGCCGCCACAGGTGCGGATTAATCTCCTCAAGTAATGTTCCTCCCACTGTGATTTTCCCTTTGTTTGGCGGATAAAAGCCAAGCAGGAGTTTGATGATAGTTGTTTTTCCGTTGCCGCTGGCGCCGACGATAGCTGTTACCTTATCTTGTGGAATTTCTAAATTCAGGTTTTCCAACACATAATTCCTTTCTGCCCCGTCGTAACTGAAGCACAGGTCTTCTATTTTAATATTCCGCTTGTCGGGCAATTGATTGATTTTGTTTTCAATGGTCTGTTCCTCGTCTTCCCTGTTATGTACTTCATTTAATCGTTCGAGGCTGATTTTTGCATCCTGCAACGATTGGGCAAAACCAATCACCTGCCCGATAGGACCCGACAATTGACCGATAATGTAACTGATGGACATCATCATACCCAGCGTAATTTGTCCTTCGACTACCGCTTTTGCCGACAAATACGAAATAAACAATCCTGTGGTTTGACTGAAAAAAATCGAACCGATTTGCTGGTATTGTCCCAACGCTACTCCCTCTATGTTGATTCTGAAGAGTTTTACCTGAATGCGTTCCCATTTCCAGCGTTGCTGTCTTTCGATGTTGTTGAGCTTGATTTCCTGCATGCCGGTAATCAGTTGAATGGTGTTGCTCTGATACATAAAAAGTATTACCTATCAAAAAGACAATCAAAATTGTGAGATTGTAATATGCCATAATACCGGCAAAAATAAAAAAGTTAGTAAAGGAAAAAAGGGTGGCAAGGGTGGTTCCGGACAGAAAATCCTGAATACGCCCGTGGTCGCCCATACGCTGCATAATGTCGCCGATGTTTTTGGAATCGAAAAAGCGGATGGGCAGTTTCATCAATTTGGCAAGAAAATCGGAAATCAAGGCAATACTAATGCGGGTATTGGTGTGCAAGCCAATCCAACTTTGAATAAATCCCATACCCATTTGAGTGATGGACAGAACCAACTGTGCAATTAAAATCAAAGTGATAAACGGCAGGTTATTGTTGCCGATTCCCTGATCGACTACGGCTTGAGTAAAAAAAGGCGCAATCAATGCCAACACCATCCCGATAATCATCCCTGCGATGATTTGAGCATACTGCGATTTGTAGGGTAGCAAGTAGCGGAAAAAATAACCCAGATTCTTTTCCTGCTTGGTTTTGTCGTCTTCGTAATCATAAAAGTCAGGCTTGGGAGACAGCAACAAGGCGGTACCAACATCTTTCCCCGCATTTTTGGAACTGATCCAACACCGGAAAAATTCATCTTCGTTCATCTCGTATTTCTGTCCGGCAGGATCGGCGATGTGGAATTGAGAATTAGGAATTAAGAATTGAGAATTTTGGGGTTTGGAAGCGTCATTGCGAGGAGCGAAGCGACGAAGCAATCCAGCCTTTTTCCTGCTTACTTTATATAAAACGACGAAATGATTCTGATTCCAATGCAAAATGCAAGGAAGCGGTGCGTTGTCTGTTAACTGGTCAATGCTTATCCGGACGCCTATTGTGCGGAAACCGATGCTTTCGGCGGCATCGCTAACGCCGAGCATGGATACGCCTTCGCGCGTGATGAAACTTCGTTCACGCAAGGTTTGCAAAGTGTAACTGCGACCATAATACTTCGCAATCATACGAAGACAGGTTGGACCGCAATCCATCGCATCCAATTGAGTGTAGGATGGAAAGGACCTCATTTTTTATTTAACGACGGCAAAGGATTTCTTATTTTTCAATAATGATTTAATAAAGCTATCAACATCTATGTCCGCATACTCTAACGAACATCTGACAGGTTTTTCGGAAGAACCCGAATGATTTTGTGTACATGTTCCCAGACAAATAGGGAGATGCTTACAGGCAAGGCATTGTGCGTTTTCAAAAGGCGGTTTGGCATATAAACGGGTCAGGGTGTCGTTATTCCATTTAATCGACCCGTCCTCGTTTAAATTCCCTGCTTCTTTATTAGTGTGAACAGTGCATTTATATATTTTCCCATCATAATCAATTACTGTATTATATAGTTTGTCTGCATAACATTTTACAGGTCGCCCTGCATGAAATGCGCTTGTTTCAGATGCAGAATACCCAAGGTCTAAGGCATAATTCCTTAATTGAACTAAGTCTTGGTCGCCAATTCCGGTTTCATTCTTCTCAACTGTTTGCCAGACCCGTTGTAAACTGATATAAACTCTTTTTCGATACTGTTCGGGTATAAGTTTGAAAACACTATCAAAGTTACTGACTTTCAGCGTACTGTCGTCATAATTTATTCGTAATGTAATATGTACCTCCGGAATCTTATCTAATATCAGATTAATATTTTCAAAAATACGTTGAAAACTGGGCTGTCCCTGTACATTCCTGATTTTATTGTGCCGCTTCTCGTCCCCGTCAAGGGTTATCTGAAATGTATTCAATTTTAAATCTTTCATTTTTTTTACCATCTTTTTATCTATCAAATAACCATTGGTAGTTACCTGATTGATAAAGGGGATGTTGTTTTTTGCAGCCAGCTCCATTGCATATTCCGAAATGGGAACCATGGTTTCGTAGAAATACATCAAGGGCTCGCCCCCAAACCAATCCAGATGCAAGCCGGTGATTCTATCTACATTCACCATATAGTCGATGTGTTTCAGAATTTTCCTCCTGACTTCTTCAGTCATTCCTCCTTTATCTTGAGAGTGTTGATTACAATACCAACAATTGAATATACAGTCGGTGGTGGGATTCATAATGAGCCGGTAGAATTTATTGGAAAACACAGCTGTTTTATTATTATATCTTAATCGGTCTATTTCATCAATATCTTCAGGAAGAAAAAATCCCCACTCTACAAATCGCTCAAATACGCTTTTGTAGTTTTGACTAAATGTAGTAATATCTTCCCATAAAGAAGACATTTTTTGGTGTTCGTTGGAATTCATAGCGAAGATTGCGCCCGTCATTCCATTGAAATAAATAAATTTGCTGTTATCTTCCAAAAGATAATTATACTTACTCAGTTTGTACATGTTTTTTATTTTTATAAAAGTTAATAATATTCAGCAATTCTTGTTTCGAAAATTCTTTGATATTTTTCACATCCCATTTTATATCGGGTGAGGTAGTCAAGCTCTTAAAATAATCGGAAAAATCGACTAAAGCATTGGCGATCATAAAATGGATACCTGTATTCGGCATTGTAAATTTTTTTGCAAATGAGAATGTTTTAGTCAATTCTCCGGTAGGCTCCCCCACTAAAATACCCAATTTATTTTCAGAAACCACTCTGCAAAAATAATCAGCTCCGGATCCTGTCAGCGTGCTTTGCAGAACAAATAAGATTCTGTCATCAGGAATATTGCTTACATCCTGATTCGGAAATGATATTATATGATTGACTGTTACATTATTTACGGTTGTACTGTTTTCTCGTATGGTTTCCTTGCATCTAAAATAGACCGTATCATGCTTTACAATATCTAAAGCTTCATATCCTCGGTGTTCACCTCCACCATTCATTGTCAAATCATAGAAAATATACTTTATTTCCTGCTCGTTCACCTCTTTTTTTAATTCCTCCAATTTTTTTAAGAAATCCTCTCTGAGGGTATCAGTAAAAGTTTGAATGTGAAAGATAGCAATAGAATTTTCCGGATAAATTTCATAAGTATATGGGTGGAAATATGAAGTAAGGTTTGCTACAAATAAACTTTGAAATTCATTTGTCCATTCTGTCATTGTTATACCTTTAATAATATCTTCTTTGTCAGTTTTCTCGAATTTTATCTTGAATGGGGGATTGATAGTATATTTTCCTATAAGCATCGTGTTAATAAACACGTTAATGCTCGCTGAATTAGTTTCCGGATTCAATTTCTGGTTAATATATTTTTTTGCTTTTGATAATATTGGTTTAATTAAAATTCCATTAATTGCTTCGATATTATGGATAGAATCCCCCACAAAGTAAAGTCCGTTTTCTTTTGTTTCGACAGGAGGTAAAACGAATGTGGAGTTGTATATGCTGTCCTTGTCTATGTTTTTTTCTTTTAAAAGCACATTTAACGAGTCTATAGAAAAATCTTGAAAGGAAATAGCATCGACAGAATCTTTCAAAAAGGGAAATATAGCTTCTTTCTTTCTGTCCGTTATAAATTTTACTGCCTTTTCTAAAAACACGTCTTCAAATGGAATTCTCGAATGCATATCTAAACACGCATTAATCTGAGCCATCGTCAGTACAAAATCAGTTTTGCTAAGCGGTTTGTTCAGCTCGCTATATATACTGTCCTTCAATTTGTTAAACTCATTAATTGAACAAAAATAATAGGGGTCGGGATGCACGTGAAACAGTGTTGAAAAATAATAATCGGCATCTTCCTTTAGCTCTTTGGGGTCATACAACCGAGTTTGTGTCGCTTCCGTACACGATACAGCAACAAAAGTCAAGAAAAAAATTGTCTTCATATTGTTCATTTTAAATGTTCTTTATTTGACATCAAAGGTAAAATAAATATTTTACAATTGTAATTATATAAAAGAACTTATTCAAAAATAACCCAACGATAAAAGAACATATACCCATGTCGATTAAAGATGTTTTTTTAACAAACTATTAATAAAGACTTAAGGCATAAAAGCCTTAAGTCTTTATTGTTCAATCAGGGAGTTTTCGATAACATTGTGACCGCTGTTAATACGATTGATACCACTGTTACAATGGTATTCAATGTAGTGCTACTGTTGTCACTAGAAGTAGGACAACCACATTGATTTTGGTTGCAGTTCTTGGTATTGTCGGGAGAATCTTTTGTGCACTTGTCCTGCTGACAACCATCTGCATTGGTACCACCTAAGATCGCATTCATTGCCATGGATTCTAATGTTTCATCACTGAAAAGCGCTGTCGCTTCGTCAAACTTCATTCCGATTCCTTGAATCAGATTTTCTTTTTCTTTTCGTTTCATACTATTAAATATTTAAATTGTTAAAAATTTTTATAAGGATTACCCACCTAAATTACCAGTAGTACTTTGGGGTGCTTGAGCCACCAGTACTACAACCACAATTATTTTGGACACAGTTCTTGGTATTGTCAGGGGCATCTTTTGTGCAATTGTTCTGAACGCAGCCATCTGCATTGTTACCACCTAAGATTTCATTCATTACCATTGATTGCAATGTTTAAAAAAAGATTTGAATTTCAAAGCCATGTTGTATTTTTCAAGGTATTCTTGCGTCGCAACCCTGTTGCCTGTATTGTCGTACATAAGCATGGGTATCCCCGCCATCGCATAAGTTGACATCCGGGCTGGAAAATTTAGATCGTTCCAGTTGACTCGCACCAATTCATTGTTATTCTCGCTTTTATAATAATGTAGAAATCCTGCATCGTATTGTGAAAATTCTTTTACAAAATTTTCTGGAACGCAGAAATCATGGAGATGTAAATAATCAGGCGCTATTTTTTGTGCATTGTCCAACATGTCTTTGTGCTGATTGTAGAACTTTTTGCCATAAACATGTAAATGAATCTTCTGATCCGCTAATTGCTTGATATTTTCTGCTGTAATGCCGTAAGGTCTTCCTGCTACAACGATATGAATTTCCCCATCTTTATCGGAAAGAAGGGGAGATTTGTCGTTGCTGAACCATGTGTTTTTCTGCAAATCTCCATCCAAAATAAATTCATTTTTATTTTGGGGATTCAGAAATATATGAAACCATTCGCGGGTAAGTTCATTGTTATATATTTGTCCATTAGACTTTGTATATAAATCCATTAACTTATTCCATAGGTCAGAGGTTCGTGCGAAAAGAGGTCCTTCTTTGAAATGCCAGACAAAAGGAATGCCCGGATTATCTTTAAAAATTTTATGAACAAACTCAATTACCCAAAAATTGAGCTGAGCATAAATGATATCCGGTTTTATTCTTTTTACTTCCTCTACCCAATTATCTCTATCAATATCTATTACATTACCAAAAGGAAGAGGGCCCACTTGACTGACATTGTTAGGGTTGGGCATCCATAAACCGTAAAGTTGATGACCCAGTTCTTCAAATGCGCAAACCCGTTCGGGATTGTAGGCTAATTCTCCAACCATCAATATTTTCAAGCTCTCCTCGCCTTTTTTATAAACAAGTGGTTTACGGTAAAGCGCATATTGTTCGTATTCGTCAATTTTAGTTCCGTATGAATTTTCAAATTTCAAAAGTTGCCTTACTCCATAATATTGTTTATACAAAAAGATATTACCTCCAAAATTTTCATTCATAATCTTGTGCCTCTGTTTGGGATGATCTACCCATTCACAGGTTACTTCTCTGGTTCCTATAGTTTTAGGATTGTTTTTCAGATATTTATCCCAGAACATTGTTTCTAACTTATCCGTCTCCAATTCGGATCTTTCAACCCATCGGTCAGAAGTTTTTTTATGCATCACCTGTATAAGCTGATACGACCGGTCTTCTAATTTATGCAAAACCTTTCTCCCAAAATTATTTCTGTTTCCAAAAACAAGTCCACCCATACACAGCATACCCGTATGAGCAAAATCAAAACCCTGATTGATGGATTCCAGCAGGCTTTCTAAATGATTTTTATAATAGATGTCGTCGGCAGGCAGATAAGCGATATAATTATACTGTGAATTTTCAAGTCCTTTGTTTAACGAATAGCCCAATCCTTCATTTTTTTCATTTTTAAGCAGTTTTATACGCTCGTCTTGCAGAAAATCCACAATTGATTCGTTTAAATTATCGGTAGAACCATCGTTGATAATGATGAGTTCCCAATCTTGATGCGTTTGACAAAGCAAGCTCGTAATCGCCATCCTAATAAAAGAAGCCTGATTAAAAACCGGCATGAGTACAGATATATAGTTGCTTTCTGCTATCATATTACTATCTCTTATTTTTATTAGATGAATCAATAACCTTATAAAAAAACTTAATCAAATCATGAATATGGTAATCGAAAGAAAATATATTCCGATTATTCCAAACATTTTCTCTGATTGATTTTACCTTTTCCTTATCACTAAAATAATCGCTCAACTTGCTAATAGATGTATATTTCAGCGCCATACCATATTTTTCCAAATATTCCTGAGATGCCACCCTGTGTCCTGTATTATCATACATCAGCATAGGCAATCCCGCCATTCCGTAGGTTGACATTCGTGCAGGGGAGTTTAGGTCGTTCCAGTTAACGCGGATCAATTCGCCATGATTGTCGCTTTTGAAATTATGTAAAAGACCGGCATCGTATTTCGAAAATTCCTTGACAAAATCTTTTGGCTGACAATCATCATGAAGATGCAAATAATTTGGAGCGTCTTTTTTTGCCTGATCTAACATGTATTTATACATTATGTAAAATTTATTGCCGTAGATATGTACATGGATTTTTTGTTCAGCCAGTTTCCGAATATGGTCGGCTGTAATTCCATAAGGTCTGCCTGCAATCAGAATATGAGTTTCCCCATCTTCGTCCGACAGCAAGGGTGACCGATCATTGTTGAACCAAATGTTTTTTTGCAATTCAACATCCAAAACAAATTCATTCACCCTTGTGGGCGTTATAAAATGACGAACCCATTCGCGGGTAAGTTCGTTGGTGTAGATTTGTCCATCCGATTTTGTGTAAAGATCAACCAATTTATTCCATATTCCGGAAGTTCTTGCATAAACAGGGCATTCCTTAAAACTCCAAACCAAGGGAATGCCCGGATTATTCATGAGTACTTCATGAGCTAACGGTATGACAGAAACGTTAATCTGGCAGAAAATAATGTCCGGTTTTATTGCTTTAACCTGCTCTTTCCAGTTATTATAGGAAACATCTTCTACATTACCAAAAGGCAAAGGACCAATCGTATTGAAGTTAGCTGGCTTCATTATCCATAACCCATAGAGTTTATGCCCGCATTCTTCAAAAGCGCAGATACGTTCCGGATTATAACCCAATTCTCCAAGCAGCAATATTTTCAGGCAGTCTTTTCCCTTATTATAAACAGGCGGTTTCCTGAAAAGCTTATATTGCTCGCATTCGTCAATTTTCGTTCCGTAGGTATTCTCGAAACGTATGGGTTCTTTCACGTCATAAAAACTTTTATACAGGAAGATATTACCACCATGATATTCATCAATAATCTTATGCCGTTGAGTGGGGTGATCCGTCCATTCGCAGGTAATCTCATGCGTACCGATTGTTTTGGGATTATTTTCCAAAAACTTGTTCCAAAACATTACGTCTAATTTGTCTGTCACAAGCTCGCTCCGTTCCATCCACCGGTCTGCCGCTTTGCGATGCATAATTTGTACCAATTGAAATGGCTTGTCGTCCAACTTATGATACACTTTTTTCCCAAAATTGTCGCCATCGTTAAAAATAAGACCTGAAAAGCACAACATTCCTGCATGAGCTAGGTCAAATCCCTGACTGATTGCTTCTAACAGGCTTTCCAAATGTTTTTTATAATAGATGTCGTCGGCAGGCAGATAAGCGATATAATCGTATTGTGCATTTTCAAATCCTTTATTCAAAGAATAACCCAATCCTTCATTCTTTTCATTGCTGAGCAGTTTTATACGCTCGTCTTGCAGAAAATTCGCAATTGATTCATTTAAATTGTCGGTAGAGCCATCATTGATGATGATGAGTTCCCAATTATGATGTGTCTGACAAAGCAAACTGGTAATTGCCATTCTTATAAACGATGCCTGATTAAATACCGGCATGAGTACAGAAACATATTTGCTTTCTACTGACATATTTGATATTTATTTTACAATATTCTTGCATTATTTTTAGATTAAGAAGATAATTCTTTATAACTTAGTATATTATGAATTTTAAAAAAATACACATTGGAAAACTGATACAAACTTTTGTAAAAGAGAATAATATCAATAGCGCTGAACTTGCAAGAAAAATTGGAAAAACAAGGCAGAATATATATGATTTGTATAAACGGGACGACATAGAAGTAAAATTATTTCTTACAATATCAGAAGCATTGAATCATAATTTTTTTGAAGATATTTATTCTACAAAAAATAACCAAAACGCAAGGGATATTGATATGGTATTTGACGCATTAAAAAAATTGATAATAGAAAAAATATCCGGCAAAGATTAAGTAAAAAAGTTACCTCTTTTTCACCCCATGTAACCATACAAGCAATCTATTTTTTTAACTTTTTTTATAAGAATATAAACATTGTGTTTGTAATTCTTAAAATTGTAAATTCGAAAATCTCAACATAAAAGCTTACCTTTAGTTTATGGCCTGAAAAAGATGTAAACGCAAATGAAGCATTAATAGATAAATTAGTTAACTTCGACCATTACTCCAAGCCCAACCTATTCTTTCCTCAACTTCCCCGGCGCTTTCCCGAAATAATCCTTAAACAACTTATAAAACAGCGATACACTGGCAAATCCGCAATCATACCCGATGGCGCTGCAGGGTAAATCCGTTTCTCTTAACATTTGAGCAGCCCGTTCAAGCTTTACCTTATTTATATAGGCGACAAAAGACATGCCTGCCTCCTGCACGAACAACTCCTCAAAAAGACTTTTCCCCATCCCCGTACGTCGCAAGGCAAAGTCAAGACAAATTTTTTCTGCATAATGAACGGCAATGTATGCCAGCAATTCCCTGATTTTTTCTTTCCGGGGATTGTTTTTACACTCCGAATTCCCTACAAATAAATAGGTACAGTCTTGATAGACTGTAGCAATACGTTCTTTCGGAAAAGGGAAAGTTTCCGGTTCCAACGGGTTGGCTTCCGCCCTGCAAACATTGCCGTCCCTGTCGTAAAAAACGTAAGTTTGGTTTAATAAGGTTTTCATCTCACTTCAATTAAAAAATTGAACAGCAAGATTTTTGGTTAAGAATTGTGACTTTTTTCAGGGAATGGCAACTTCTCTGAAATGACTTGCGCAAGTCAACTCTTCGCACTTGCGCAAGTGAACCTCGCGCACTTGCGCAAGTCAATGCAGTTCACTTGCGCAAGTGAATTGAGACGACTTACGCAAGTGATTTTGGTTGACTTGAGGAAGTCATATTTGGGAACAAATATAAATAAATTTTATCATTTGCGGAAAAAAAAGGAAACATTGCGGAAAAAAAAGGAAGTCCGGCGAAAATCAGGGCATTACCTTTGTATCGTAATTAATATTGCAATAAACAATTACGAAAACTAAATTTTTTTATAAACAAATTAAATTTTATTTTATTATGGCTATACGTTATGTAATACAGCAAAGAAAAGATCCTCGGGATCCTTCGGCACAACCGAAGTATTATTTGATTGCAAAAACATTCGCGCCGGTTGGTCGTAAATTTCTGATTGAGGATATGGTAAACCGTACTTCTCTGACGAAACAGGAGGCCGCAACGGCATTGGATTATTTGTTTGAAGTTCTGCCCAAGTTAATAGCAATGGGTTTTACGGTAAAATTGGGAGAGTTGGGTCATTTCAGGGTTTCTATCCGGAGCGAAGGCAGCGATACGCAGCAAGAAGCCAACGAGAGTAAGGTAAGAAGCAAGCGCTTGCTTTTTGTTCCCGGACCTGATGTACACGACATGATTCAACGGATTCCGGTTGAAGAATACGGACTGAGAACCGACATTGAATATGTAAAATGATTGTCGGTATGGAAACAGTAAGCGAACTTAGTCGCAGAATTTCCGAATTAGGGTTTATGGCCGTCGCATCGGCGGCCTACCTGATTTGTTCGGCCGGTATTCTGTTTTTTTTCATCAAGTGGTTTGTCCGGATTATCGACAATATCATAGAGCGGCAACAACGGGTTCTGGATGAGATTTTGCAATTGCAGCGTGAAATGAAAAGCATGATGGAGCGGATCGCGGGAGATGTCTTCGTGCGTTCGTCTTCGACTCACTTAGTCGACATCTGCTGAAAATTGACAAGAATGGATTGCTTCGCCTGACGGCTCGCAATGACGATGCAAGAACGTCATTGCGAGGGCGAAGTCCGAAGCAATCTATTGCTCATCAATTCTCAATTTATTAATTTTTAATTTAATTATGGCAAATCTAAACAATTATATCCCGCAGTTATTCAAGTGGGAAGGCAATTACGCGGAAGATTCCGCCGATTTGGGAGGCCCGACCAATATGGGCGTTACCTTAAAGACTTGGCTTATGGCCGGGTATGACAAAGACAAGAATGGTGTAATCGACAAAAACGATCTGAAGATGATTACAAAAAACGATGTGGTCGAAAAGATTTTGAAACCTTATTATTGGAATCGCTGGCAAGCCGACCGGATTCAATCGCAGGCTTTGGCAAATATTTTGGTGGACTGGGTCTGGTGCAGCGGAAAGTATGGTATCCTGATTCCGCAAAGCGTTTTGAAAGTAAAAACGGACGGGATTGTAGGAGAAGAGACCTTGAGCGCCTTGAACAATTATCCCAATCCGGAAGAACTGTTCAACCGGCTCAAAGCCGAACGAATCGCTTATATCGAGCGTATTTGCAAGGCAAGGCCTGCTAACAACCGCTTCAAAAAAGGATGGCTGAACCGGATAGCGAGTTTTCGATTCTTTGCAATAGCTATATTGTTTATAATCTGTTTTTGCTGGGGTGGATGCAAATCCATCCCTCAACAAAAAAGAATGAAAACGTCAACGGAAACAGTCGAAAATACGGTAAAAAATATTGATTCTACTTCAACCAAACAACAGAACCAACTTACTGTAAGTCGCATGGAACAAGATTCTGAAAAAGGGAGCGTTACGGAAACTATTATTATCAACTATGATACTTCTCTTCCCAAAGATACGGCGACCGGCAATCATCCCGTGAGATCCATATCCAAAACGACTACGGTTAAGAATCTCAAAGTCACAGCTTCAACAGATGAAATAAAGCAAACCGATGAGCAGCAAACCGATCGGTTGACGGACAAAAGTAAGACAACGATTACACGAAAAGCAGAAAGTTTGGAGGAAAAACAGCCGGGGAAAGACCCTTACCGGTGGCAATACTTAACGGTTGCAATTGTGGTTGTGATAATAATATTCGGTAGCATATATAAATTTTACCATCGATACAAGGAATAAATAGTAATGAAAGAGGCAGCGACCATTTTTTCATTTATATTGTTTGCTTGATAAGTTATTACAAATTGAGACGGCTAAGTGATGCAACAGAGTTATGTTTCGCACCTCATTATAACATCTAAAGAGGACACCCTAATCCGAAGGATTAAATATAAAACAACGTTCGGCGGAGCCAATAACCCCCAATGAAGCGAAGCGATTGGGGGTAGAGATGAGAAAACCCCTATCATGGGAATGTTAAAAATGAAAGAGTTACTACTTTTCTATCTCATGTAACCCAAAATGTAACCCGAAAAGTAATCTACATTTTTTAATTTTGCTTCATAAATTATAAATATTTTGTTTATAAACTTTAAAATTTAAATTTGATAATATAAACATAAAAAAAAGATGAAAAATTCAGGAATCTTGTTGAAAACTTTCATGGCGAGTGTTGTTTTGATATTTTACTTTTCATCTTGTAAAAAAGAAGAAAATCAAACAAACAAAGTTGAGTACGATCCTTCCAAACCGGTTGTCATCGACCGGTATTCTCCCGAAAGCGGAAGGGTTGCCACTCAAATGTTAATCTACGGATCAAATTTCGGATCAGACCGTTCGAAAATCAGCGTAACTATTAAAGATAAAAATGCCGCTGTAATCAACGTTTCGGAAGATGGAACCATCATTTATTGTATTGTTCCTACACTAAGGGGGAGTGAAATCGCTGAAGACGGCGAGCAAGTAACCGGATCTGTCAAAGTGAAAATCGGCGATAAAGAAGTGACTGCCGGAAAAGAATTTTCTTACACTTTCAGCCAAAATGTCTCCACCTTTCTCGGATTTACCGACCAGGACGGAAACTCGTCCATAATAGACGGCGATTTTGAAAAAGCGCAGTTTGAACGGCCTTTCTGGATTACCTTCGACAGGAATGAAGGGTCGGGTAAACCCCGTAATATTTTCGTATTGGAAGAAGACAGGGGACTCCGCTTTATCAACATGAAGACCAAGACTGTAGAAACGCTTTTCCGTGTCGGCGACAACCTCTGGCGCCCGCGTACCATTGCATTTACGCTCGACTACGACACTATGATTATTGCCAACGACGCCGGCAACTGGACGGATATTGGGACGATCATTCTCTTGCGTCAACCGGATGGAAGTTTTCCCGTTAATACATGGACAACCGTAATGAACCACAAACAGTGCAACGGCGGCGCCATTCACCCCATTACAAACGAATACTGGTTCAACAGTTACGACAAATCGCAGGTTTACAAAGTGAAAAGCCGCGCTACCATTCCTTGGGTATATGGAAATGCCACAGGAAACAATACCAACGGATCGGAAGGAACAAATTATGTTTTCCTCGTGCAGGACAATGGCTGGGAATTTAATATACAAATAGCTCCCAGCGGAAAGTTTGCTTATATTGTCAGTAGAAATAAGCACTATCTTGCCCGGATGGATTATAACTTCGCAACAAACTATTTTGATAAACCGCAACCCTACGTGGGGTCGATCAATAAACCGGGATTTTTAGACGGAGTTGGAACAAATACGCTGTTTAATACACCGCAACAGGGAGCCTTTGATGATGAAGATAACTTTTATGTAACCGATGCAGGAAACCATTGCATCCGGAAGGTAACGCCCACCGGCCAGGTCTCTACTTTTGCAGGCCGACCCGGAGCAGCGGGTTATTCCGACGGAGCCCCCCGCGATGCGCAGTTTAGTTATCCTTTAGGCATTGCGTATGATAATATAAACCAGACTTTCTACGTAGGAGACCGGGATAATCACCGGATTAGAGCAATCGTTATTCAATAAACATAAAATGAAAAAACTCATGAAACATATACTTGTCATTATTAGCACATTCTTTTTTCTGTTCGACATTTCTTATAATATGTATGCGCAACAGAAAGAAACTATGCAGATCACGGGAAATATCACCGACGAACAGAATGAACCGTTGATAGGAGTATCTATCTATGTGAAAGATGCACCCGGATTTGGAACAACTTCCGACGTAAACGGTCATTTCAGTATCAAAGTGAATAAACACAGCACATTGGTATTCTCATACATTGGATACGATAAGCAGGAAATTTTAGTGGGCGACAATAATACAATAGCGGTTAAGATGAAACCTTCGGAAAACAATGTATTGGATGAAGTGGTCATTACAGGTGCGGGAACTCAAAAAAAGGTTTCCGTATCGGGCGCCATTACGACTGTCGATGTTAAACAACTTAGCGTAACTTCCTCCAACCTTACCAATTCACTAATTGGAAACATCGCCGGCGTTATAGCGATGCAGGTATCGGGAGAGCCGGGCGCCAATGCTTCGGAATTTTGGATTCGCGGTATTTCTACTTTTGGCGCAGGATCAAGCGCGTTGGTTTTGGTGGATGGTTTTGAGCGTCCGTTCAATGAACTCAACATTGAAGACATCGCATCGTTTTCAGTGCTGAAAGACGCTTCCTCAACCGCTATCTACGGTTCTCGAGGCGCCAACGGCGTAATTCTTATTACAACCAAAAGAGGAGATGCCGGTAAAATAAAAATTTCGGCAAAGTTGGAATACGGTTACAACAACCGTACCCGCACCCCGGAATTTGTTGACGGATATACTTACGCTAATTTACTGAACGAAGCCCGGCGTACCCGGAATTTGGAACCGATATACAACGATGTCGAACTTGATATTTTTAAGCATAACCTCGACCCTGACTTGTATCCCAATGTTGACTGGTTTAAAGTATTACTGAAAGACGGCGCAAGTACTTACCGGGCAACCATCAACATGAACGGCGGCGGTTCTACCGCCCGTTATTTCGTGTCGGGCAGCTATATCGATGAAGGAGGAATGTATAAAACTGACGCAACCCTGAAGCACTACAGCACCAACAGCAGTCTGCAGCGTTACAACTACCGGTCGAATTTAGATGTAGATGTCACAAAAACTACTTTATTGCACGTCAATGTGGCCGGTTTTTTTGAAAAACAAAACCGTGCAGGTTTAACTGAGAATATTTGGGAATCCTTGGTTGGTTATTCACCCATTGCATCTCCATTACTGTATTCCAATGGGCTGGTTCCTGCTTACGGAACAGGTGTTCTTACAAATCCGTGGGTAATAGCAACTCAAACCGGTTACAACGAATTTTGGCGCAATAAGGTAGAAAATAACATTTCGCTCGATCAGGATTTTGGATTCATTACGCAGGGTTTGCATTTTACAGGAAGGTTTGCTTTTGACTCCGATAATAAAAACAATATTCGCCACTACAAATGGCCGGAACAACACAACACACAGCGCCGGCGAGACAGCGATGGAAACCTTATATTCAGACGAGTTTCAACTGAGCAACGGATGACGCAATCGTCCGATTCTTGGGGTGAACGCATTTTCAACTTGGAAGCTGAGTTTTCTTATAACAGGGTTTTTGCGGTCAATCACACTGTAGGCGCTTTTCTGAAATATACCCAACGCGAGCAGGCGGAAACTTCCAATGTAGGAACCGATATTCAACGTGGAATACCTCGCAAAGACCAATCAATCGGCGGACGTTTGTCATACAGTTTTAAAAACCGCTATTTTATCGAATTTAACGGTGGTTACACCGGTTCGGAAGTGTTCAAAACAGGCCATCAATTCGGTTTCTTCCCCGCTGTTTCGGGAGCATGGAACATCGCGGAAGAACCTATTATAAAAAATCATACTTCAGTATTCGAAATGCTGAAAATCCGTTATTCGTACGGACAGGTAGGTAACAACAAAATTAAAAGAGGCAATGACGAAATCCGTTTTCCCTATCTCGGGACAATCAGTACATGGACACATGACGAGAATGGACAACAAGTGCCGACTCTTGTATATAATTATGGAGACAGAGGAACTCCATGGCAATTCACAGGATTGTATATCTCGGAATTGGCAGCCGACTATTTAACTTGGGAAGTTGCAACCAAACACAATCTCGGTTTGGATTTCAATATGTTTCATAACAAATTTTCGGGCGCTTTTGACGTTTTCAAGGATACGCGCAGCAATATTTATATGCAGCGTCAGCACCTTTCGCAAATGACCGGTATCATTTCCCAACCTTGGGCGAATGTGGGTAAAATGGAAAACAGGGGGTTTGACGGACAGTTCAACTTCAATCAAAAAGTCGGCGATATGGAATTTACTATGCGCGGCAACATTACCTACACACACAACAAAGTGCTTGCATACGACGAAGAAGCGGATGCTTTGCCCTACAAAATGACGCAGGGTTATCGTTGGGATCAAGCAAAAGGGCTCATCGACTTAGGATTGTTCAAGGATTGGGATGAAATCAGAAACAGCCCGAAACAAATGTTTGGAGATTACATGCCGGGAGATATCAAATACAAGGATATAAACGGCGATGGTATCATTGATGATAACGACGTAGTGGCTATCGGCACTACGAGAGTTCCCAACCTCATCTACGGCGTTGGTCTGTCAACTACCTGGAAAGGTATTGATTTCAATGTTCATTTTCAGGGAGCAGGGAATTCCTCTTACTTTCTGAACGGCGTAGGCGTATATCCATTCAGTCAGGTTTTACAAGGAAATTACTTGCCCTGGGGCAATATTTTGACCGATTTGGCAGTACCCGGCAACCGCTGGATTTCCCGCGATATTTCGGGCGATCCGGCTACGGAAAATACCAATGCGAAATATCCCCGCCTCAGCTATGGAGGCAATGACAACAACTACAGGGCTTCTACCTTCTGGTTGCGTAATGGAGCATACTTGCGATTTAAAACCTTTGAAATGGGTTACACCCTTCCCAAGCCATTAACCAACAAGGCTCATATAGGCAGCGTGCGTTTCCATTTTGTCGGAACAAATCTCTTTGTATGGGATAGCCTGAAACTGTGGGATCCCGAACTGGGGAGCAACGATGGAATGAAATATCCTCCTTCCCGGACTTTTACATTCGGTGTAACTATCAATTTGTAAAAAATGTATAATCAGATAAACGATAAAGAAAGATGAAAAACAAATTAAAAATATTTATAGCAATATCTGCGCTCCTTACAGGCAGTTCATGTACCAACTATTTGAATGTAGAGCATCTCCTCGAAGACCGCATGGATTTAACGACTGTATTTGAGAGCCAGGATTATTCAAGAGAATGGTTGGCAGGCGTTTACTCGCACCTTTTGGAGGACAATTACGATGTGACCATCAAAGAACAAAATCGCAACCAGTTCAACTTTATTTCCGACGATATGTTTTATACCGACCGGGGAAAAGTGGAAGACATGGTATTCGGTTTGCCGGCCAATTATGTGGTTTACCGTGCTGGAAAATATGACGAACGCTTCCTTCAGGATTCATGGAGATCGTGTTATGTGGGTATCCGAGACGCATCCATCTATATTCATAACATCCAAATCAACAAGCAGATGTCTCCGGAAGAAATCCGGATTACCCGCGCCGAAGCGCGTTTTCTGCGAGCCGAGTATTATTGGCAATTACTTCGCAAGTATGGACCGATTCCTATTCTGCCCGATGAAGGCGTCGATTTTACCCAAGATTATGAAAGTCTTGCCATTCCGCGCAGCACCTACGAAGAATGTGTGGACTATATCACTTCCGAATTTGCATTAGCCGCCCAAGATTTGCCGGGTGTCGCCGAACGTTCCAACCGCGAAATAGCCAAAGCTACACGTGGAGCCGCCTTAGCCGCCCGTGCAAAAGTATATCTTTATGGAGCAAGTCCGCAATATAACGGAAACACCAGCGATTTTGCCAAAAAATTGGTTAGCTACGACGGAAGCTCCTTGCTTGCCGATAAAGATGGAAAAGTTGTATATAAACCCGAACGATGGGCAAAAGCCGCCGCTGCTGCTAAAGAGGTTATGGATTTGAACGAATACGCATTATATACCGTTTCAAGAAAAGATTATAATTTAGGAAATATGAACGGCGCCGCCGGAGCGCATGCCAGCATGAATTTCGAGTATTATCGCTATCCGAAAACCATCGATCCGCCTTATAAAGAAGGCTATTCGGATAAACCTTTCCCCGAAGGATGGGCGAATATAGATCCTTGCGAGTCGTACCGACAAATTTTTGATGGTTCGGTAACGGTTTATGCCAATCCTGAAATCATATTTACGAGAGGATACGGCAATTTCATGTCCCTTCTGTCTATGCACCAACAGCCTCGTTCAAACGGCGGATGGAACTGCCACGGACTTACACTGAAAATGTATGATGCATATTATATGGCCGATGGAAGCGATTTCGATACCCAAAACCGGCCTACCGGTTATACAACTGCATACAGAGCGGATCGGGACCCGCTTTCTTACCAGAATTATCCTCCGCTGCCACCCAATGTATCTTTACAAAATGCCAACCGCGAACCGCGTTTCTATGCTTCGGTGGCATACAACGGATGCATCTGGGAAGGCGAAGGTTCGGATATTGCCAATAAAATGCGTTATAAACAGGTATTCTACTATCGAGACGGCGAAGACGGCAAAGACGCTTCCGGTTTCTATATCTGGTCGGGAATAGGTATCAGAAAATACTATCATCCTTATGATTATGGAGGAACTTGGGTAATCAAATCCGAGCCGGCGATTCGTTATGCCGAAGTGCTGCTCACTTATGCCGAAGCGCTCAACGAACTTCCGTCCGGAACAACTTACTCAATCCCTACTTATGATGGAAAAGGGACTATTACCGTTAGACGCGACCAGGCTGAAATAAGTAAAGGGTTGCGTCCGGTACGCGTTCGAGCCGGTTTGCCAGACTTTACCGATGATCATTTCAACGATCAGGAGAAAATGCGTGAGTTGATTAAACGCGAATGGCAGATCGAATTTATGGGCGAAAGCCATCGCTATTACGACCTGCGACGCTGGAAAGATGCGGAAAAAGAAGAATCCATGCCGGTCTGGGGTTTCAATATGAACATGACAAGATCGCAACGAGACTATTGGCATATTCCTACAGAATTATCCAATATACCCGCTATATTTGCTGAAAAATTGTATTTATGGCCTATTTCGCATGATGAGTTAAGGAAGAATCGTAAACTTACTCAAAATCCGGGTTGGACTACGTTTTCGGAATAATGTAAGAATAATTAAAAATTAGGAATATAGGAATTAAGAAATATGAAACTGAATATAAAAAATTTTGGTAAACTTTTAATCATGTTAATCGTGGTTCAGACATTTTTCGCCTGCAACGACGAATGGAAAAGCGAACAATATAAAAAATATGTATCGTTTGTAAGATCCGGTTTTGTAAATGTTTACCTGAGCTACAGCAGCGAAGGTGGCGTAATAAAATACAAAATACCTGTTGAAGTGAGCGGCTCTATTGCCAATGACCGGGATGTGAAAGTAACGATCGGCATTGATCCCGACACGCTTCAGGCAATGAATATTGCCCGTTATTACAATCGAGAAGATTTATTTTTCCGTTTGCTGAGCCCTCAATATTATACGATTAACTCCATGACAACTACCATTCCTGCAGGAGAGAATGTCGGTTATATCGATATTGATTTTAAAATTGATAACTTAGATTTGGTGGAAAAATATGTTCTTCCGCTCGTGATTACCGAAACTTCGGAATATACTCCTTCACCTGTAAAATGGTATAGTCGTTCGCTCATGCGCATCGTTCCTTTCAATGATTTTTCGGGAACCTATTCGGCGACCGGAGGCAGAGTGACCGAGGCAAATATTGCCAATCCGATTCCGACCTCGATGGATACGCGTGAAATGCGCGTAATTGATGAAAATACCGTTTTCTTTTATGCAGGGCTTACCGAAGAAGAAGCGCGAAACAGGGCGATATACAAGGTAAGAGCCAAGTTTAATCCTTCGACGGAGAATGCAGGTTCGGTAACGCTTTCTGCAGATGATGAGTCTATTGGATTTACTTACGCTCCCGACAGTTGTACCTACAAAATAGAATCGCACATGGATGATTTACAGCCCTATTTGCAGATAAAAACGGTTACGCTTTATCTGAAATATACTTATTATGACATTTCAAATCCGAATTATAAAGTAAAATACGTTTTTGATGGATCGTATGTGCTTGAACGTCGTAGAAATACGCAAATTCCGGAAGAAGATCAACAATATATTTTCGATTTTTAAAAATAACTAATTTATATTATTTAACAATTTTAATATGTATTAATCATGAGAAATTCTATCTTTTACACTTTGGTGGCATGTTTTGTATTTGCCTGTGCACAAGGCAATGCACAATCACTGCAAAAAATTTATTCAGGTGACAAAAGTCCGGCAGATGCAGGTTGGACTGAGTTAAAATTAGACAAGTCGATCAGCGGCGGAACTACTGCCGAAACTTCGCAGGCGCTTTCAGGCGGTGTATTGCAACTTCGCTCTACAAATGAAACAAATCAATTCTCTCAGCTGGGTTGGTATAAAACAGACTTAAAGTTGAACCAACAAACGGGTTATTCTATTGAAATCAAAGCTAAAATAACTGACGCTTCCAAATATGGAGCTTTCAATATCCAAGGCTTTGATAATTTTGGGAAAGGCTTCCGAATTGGTATATACAAAGATTACATAGCAGAGTCAACCAATCCGCTGGCTGCAACTAATGTATTGAAATCAGGTCTGACCAATGATGACAAATTTCACATCTATCGGATTACGGTTAATACCGACAGAATATTGACGCTTTATCGCGATGGTGAAGAAATTGGAACTTTCCCCGTTACCGATTTCTACTTCGACAACATTATTGAAAACGGAGGGTTTGAAGATGGAGCGGATGATGTGAATAATGCTTCTTTTTTCCCTGATTTTCTAAGCAAAAGCCTCTTGTACAGAACCGTTGATCCGGTGGATATGGATAAACCTGCCGCGGGTTATAGAGATATACCGTTTGTACACACAGGCAATTACGCATTGATTTTTAACGGCAACGGTAAACATGAAGCTACAGGAGATCAATTCAATACGGAAACTTCCGAGCGTGCAAGAACAAGAGAAATAGCCGTCAAACCGGATACGAAATACGACATCTCTATTTCTCGTTGCCGTATTAAAGATGAACCCTGGGCTTGGCGCGACATGGGCGCTTTCTACGATTTCCAAAAAGGAACACAAGACGGTGTTGATGAAAGAGGAGACAATGTTATCTTTGCCTCAGCAAACGATGATTGGTGGCAGATTCACAACCAAACCATCACTACTCCAAGTGTAACAGCCGACAGGGTTGCCAGTTCCATCCGTTTTGAATTTCCTTCATGGATAAGGGATGGATCCAAGGACGTAGCAACCACTTCTTTTGATGATTTCTATGTAAAAGAAAATCTGGGCTTAACAATTGGTTCGGATATGGGTCGCATGGTTGACCCAACATTTCCTGCCAATTATGTAAACCTGATTGAAAATGGAGGTTTTGAAGACTGGACTATAAACAACGACGGTTCTGATTACGAGTGGGCATTGAGTAATCCGGATAACAATAATGAACCGACTGCATTCAATCCCCTTTGGAATGGAAATGTCCGCATTCAACGAAATGACAAACCGGACGATGAAATTGGCGGACAATGGGCGCACAGCGGCACATCCTCTCTGAGATTTTCTTCTTTAGGACATCATGGTACTTTTGCTTTTACCAAAGAATTGGAAGCTAATAAAATGTACCGGTTCAGTTTCTGGCATCGCAGCCCTCATTGGCCGGAAACTGCCTGGCTAAAAGTGACAGTTGGAGACAATGTTGTTTGGGGACAAGAAATAGGACAAAACAGAAATAATGTTTGGGCTAATGCGGATATGACATTTAAAACTACAGATGCCAACAAGACATTGACTTTATTTGCAGATCCGAATACTTATGGCGATTGGTATAATGTATTTTTTGATGATTTGGTATTGATAGAAATAGCGAATGATGATGATCCGCAGATAGCTGGAAAAACAAACTTAATTGCCAACGGAGATTTCGAGAATGATATGTTAGGAAATGATGGGAAATCCTATATGTGGGCTTTGGCATCCGACTTTACAGGCGATGATGATAATTATCCCGTGAAGTATAATGATATGTGGGGAACCTACGTTCGTCTTCAAGACAAACAAAAAGTAATGGATACAGGTCTTAATTGGGCGCACAGCGGAACTAAATCTCTCCGTATGTCTTACTTGGACGACTTGGGTAAAGCAACAGATTTCGGAGATGAGAATGCATATCGAACCAACATGAATTTTGTAAAAGAGTTGGAACCCAATAAAACCTATACTTTCGTATTTTGGATCAAAACGGCAAATTATCCCGACCAGGGCAACTTGAAGATTGCAAACGGCGAAGTATCGATCTGGGAAGCGCAATTATCTACAAAATATATCAATTGGAGCAGACAATCCGTGACTTTCTCTACTACGGAAAAAAATCACACCTTGAGGATGTACACCGAGTGGAAAGGTTGGTTTAACTTCTACTTAGACGATCTCTTCCTGTATGAAGAAGCAGGCAATGCTACTCTCCCTGCAGAAAGCACTTTTCTGTTCTTTGGAAAATCAATGGGAACCGAATCTGCCAATGTGGATATAGAATATGTTGCACTTAATACAGGCGCCGGAATTAAGCAAATTGCTCCAACTCCTGTCAATAATTTGAAAGTAAATTCTTTGAGCGGCAATTTGATACTTAAAGCAATTAATCCGGCATCTGTGCAAGTATATACCGTAACAGGCCAGTTAGTTGCTCAATTGAATGTGAAAAAAGAAGCAAGTATTGCGCTTCCGAAAGGTATTTACATCGTAAAATCAGTTTCGGCAGGTAATACTGAAGCTATAAAAGTAATGAATAAATAAGTTAACCTCTTTGTAGAGACGTAGCGTGCTACGTCTCTACATTTTTTAAAAAATACAAATGGGAAAAAGGACCTTTTATGTCTTGTGTTTTCTACTTTTTGGATTAATTGGGAAAGCGCAATCGCTTGTTACTTATTCGGGCAATCAACTGCCAACATCCGTTGGTTGGAACGAATTAAAATTCGACAACACGATCAACCCGATAGCAGGCAATCCGGTTGTTGCTACCGTTCAGGGTAATAGTTTACATTTAAATGCATCTTCTTCAGGAAAATATACTCAGTTGGGTTGGTATAAAGCCAATGCCGGATTCAATGCAAATGCAGGCTATACCGTAGAAATCAAAGCCAAAGTAACCGAATCGAACGGCGCTTTCAGTATTCAGGGATTCGATGCTGCCGGTACCGGTTTTCGCATCCTTCTTTATCCCGGCCAATTAGTAGAATCGACCGGTTCCTCAGCTTCCAATGTGTTGAATACCGACAGCAATAGCGATGCATTCCACACTTTTCGCATAGCCGTAGCGCCGAATAAAACCTATATTTACCGCGACGGAAACTTAATAGGCGCTTTTGCCAACGCCAAAATGGAGGGAGAATATTTAATCGCTGATCCCAATGCTAAAAGCGGGGCTTTTACAAAACGAACCGCTCTTGCCGGCATTCCCGACGGCTCCATTAACCTCTTCCCCAATGAAGATTTTGAAGATCCTTATTACCATTATTTTCCAAAGGGAGATGTCCGCAATGATACTGCTTTAGTGTATAACAGAGAAGACAACATGGCTCCCGACTGGCATCCGTTTTGGGGCGCCCGCGTGCGCCTGCAATACGACATACAATATGAACCCGACAATAACCAGGAAGCAGGGCCGTATTTTGCCAAAAGCGGCAAATATTCTCTGAGGTATTTCAATTGCTTCGGAAACGACACTCAATACGGAATAGATATTGATAAGACATATAATTACGGGAGAGGATACAACAGTAATTTGAATGCCAAATTAGAATTAGAACCAAATAAAACATACACTTTCAGTTTCTGGTACCACTTCGCCAAATGGGAAGGCGACCGGCTAAGACTAATCATCCGGAACGGAAATTCAACGCTATTCGACCAAGCCATTGACAACTCCACATTCCCTGAATTTAAAAATGCAAGCGTTACTTTCAATACCACTCCCGAAAATCATAATTTGCGTATCTTGACCGAAAGATACGGCAGTACGCCGGGCGTAATTTATTTCGACGATTTATTACTTATTGAAGGAAAGCCCCTGCTCGAATATGATAACAGTTTCCTGTTCTTTGGTAAATCCAATAATACCGAAACTGCGGATGTTGAAATTGAATCTGTTTCTTACGACAACACAGGCGCATACACTCCCGATGGAAATCTCCTGATTGATAAATATGAAAAGAAAACGGCTCCTCTGATGACCGTTTGGGGAGAAAACTTGCAAGCCGGCGAGCCGGTTTTCAACGAATACCCGCGTCCGCAATTGCAACGTGACCATTGGGTAAATCTGAATGGTATATGGAATTTTATACGTAAGGAAAACAGAAAAGATTTTGGGACCTATAATCCCAATGAAGTCTATAGAAGAGAAATTCTTGTTCCCTTCCCCATCGAATCGGCGCTATCCGGAATAGCAGATGCCGATTACACCAATTATGAAAAAACATACGCTTACAAACGTAATTTTACCATCGCTCCCGAAGATGCCGGTAAGCGAATTATTCTACATTTCGGCGCAGTAGATTGGGAATGTTATGTTTTTGTGAATGGAACGCAAGTGATTCATCACACAGGCGGTTACGATCCTTTCTCTGCCGATATTACCGATCAGTTATCAGGCAGCGGTAAACAAGAATTGGTTGTCCAAATCTTTGACCCGACCAAAGGAGGTAATCCAAGAGGCAAACAAGATTCTCATCCGGGCGGTATTTGGTACACACCGTCGAGCGGTATTTGGCAAACCGTTTGGTACGAAGCAGTCAATCCTGTTTATCTTGATAATTTATCCATAGTTCCTGATATAGACAACAATGCGGTAAAAATCCTTTTAAATGTAAACAATGCTTCCGGCGCAACCGCCGAAATTTCCATATTAGACGGAAATACAATTGTTTCTACTCATACGGCAACCATTGGTCAAGAAGTTTCCCTGCCAATCAATAATCCCAAATTATGGTCGCCGGATTCACCTTTTCTTTACGGATTATCAATTACCGTGAACAAAGACGGAAAAGTTACAGACCAAGTATCAAGTTATTTCGGAATGCGAAAAATATCCAAAGAAATGTTACGCGGAAAACCTTATATCTTCCTGAACAACGAACCCATTTTTCTTTGGGGTCCCTTAGACCAGGGCTTTTGGCCCGACGGAATACATACGCCCCCCTCGTATGAAGCGCTCCGATTTGATTTGGAGAAGATGAAAGAAATGGGAATGAATATGGTGCGCAAGCATATCAAGATCGAACCGGCGCGTTGGTTCTACTATTGCGATTCCCTCGGATTGATGGTTTGGCAAGATATGCCCACTCCGGCCGGAGTTGATCAAATAGTAGTGGGAAACGGCACTGATAATGCGATAAAGGAAAACTTCCTGAATGAAACGGAAGCCATAGTAAAAAGTTTGAAAAATTATCCCTGCATCGTTATGTGGATAGCGTACAACGAAGGCTGGGCGCAATATGCCGGAAGCGACGATCCTTCTAAAGGAGACCCTACCCACACCATCAATGGCGTGAACCGGATCAAGGCTTTGGATGGCGCCCGCCTCATCAATCCGGCCTCCGGATGGACCAGTTATGAAGTAGGCGATATCATCGACCGGCACAATTATTCGGAACCGGCTTTACATAACAATCCGTATAACGAACGGGCGTCTGTTTGCGGAGAAACAGGCGGTTACGGATTTGTAATCGACGGACACCTCTGGAGTAAAGCCAATAATCCCTACACAAGCATCAACTCTCCCGAAGCGCTTGCCAACAAATATTATTTTTTCAATAACCAGGCGCGTTCATTAACCCCCGAAGGAATAAACGGCATTGTTTATACACAAATAACGGATGTTGAAGAAGAAGTGAACGGCTTTTTTACTTACGACCGCAAAGTAGATAAATTGGCTTTAAACGACAGCGTTGCCGGAAAAGTGTTAAAACAAGGTATAGCTTGGTTGAAATCTTATTCCTTGAGTCCAAATATATTAAAAATAGCGCCTTATGGAGGCGAAATTTGGAAATATACAACCAATAATCCTGCTGCCGGATGGAACACGCAAGCCAATTTCAACGACAGTTCATGGAAAGAAGGTCTTTCTGGATTCGGACAAGGTATCGGAACTGTCAATACCAATTGGAATTCCAGCAATATTTATTTACGCAAGATAGTTGATATCCCGGATATGCCTTCGGAAGAAAGAGATAAGCTAATGTTCAGCATTTTCTTTGATGAAAACTTTGAATTTTATATCAATGGCGTATTAGTTTTACGAGAAACCGGCTATGTAACCAATTATCAATCCGTCAACATTACGCAGGAAGCAAAAGATGCCATTCATTGGGGAGGAGAAAATTTGTTTGCAATCCATGTAATTCAAACAATCGGCGCTCAATACATAGACTTGGGAATGTTTTCAGAAATACCTTTGAATCAACAATCAACGACTCCCGAAACAGTATGGATTGACGTTTCAAATTCTGAGGAGTTCTTAAATATACGCAACAATCTAACCGGCTTTTATAAATTGACCGCCGACATTGATTTGACGAATACCATGAATTATGAACCAATCGGCAAGGCAGACAATCCTTTCAGAGGTTATTTAAATGGAGCGGGATTTACGGTCAAATGTCCGGCAATAAATAATACAAACACCGATCTGCAAGGGCTTTTCGGATATGCCGAAGATGCTTATTTCACCGATCTCAAGTTAACCGGCGCTATGGTAAGAGGCAATAATAATGCCGGCGCTTTACTGGGTGGAGGGAAAGGAGTTGTCATTCAGCGTGTAGCGATAGAAAAACCCTATATTACCGGCAACAATCAAACCGGCGGTATTATCGGAGCTACTTTTTCCGGAGAAGCTACTCGTATGGAAGATTGCTATGTTGCCGACGGCGAAATAATTTCTAAAGCAGGACAGGCTGCCGGTCTTATCGGTACGGCTAACGATACCCGCATTGAAAGGAGCTACTTCACCGGCGCCGTAGCAGTGCAAACAAGGGAAGAAGACCGGGATGGCGGCGGCATTATATCCCGCATCGAGAGCGGATTGAACAGCCTGCGAGGAGTTGTTTCTTTAGCAAGTTCTGTCACAGGCGGCTCAACCAGCGAATTTATATCCTGTGGTAATAACGGTACCCGTTTGAATGAATTTATAAACTGCTATGCAAATAGCGCTATGACTTTAAGCAGTTATGTAAATGAGAGGAGAGCGAATCTATTGCCTCGCGCAACCGCTGCCCAAAAACGTCCTTTAGCCGATTTCAAATCGCAAGCCCTCTATGAATCTATTGGCTGGAATTTTGAAAACCTGTGGGTAATTCCTGAGGGAGGTGGTTACCCCGTATTTAAGAGCGGTTATACAAGTATCCTTCCGGTAAGCAATAATAAATCCGCTAATTTGAAAGCCCATAAATCCGGCGAAATGTTGGTGCTGGAAGTTACCCAACCCGCTTCCGTATGGATTTATAACACTTCGGGGATACTGGCGGGTCATACGGATGTAGAAAAGACTAAACAGGTTTATCTGCCCAAAGGAATTTACGTTATCAAATCTGTAAACAACAGGAATGTAGAAGCCTTGAAAATATTTAATTAATCTTAATATCAATGGAGTTAAACATGAATAAAGTAATGTTGATGTTTTGCATATTATTGCAAGCCGATGTCAACGCCGCACCTGGAATGGAACAAATCAAAAGTTACGATGCAAGCGGCATTCCGGCGTTGATGCAGGTTGTTCCAATCGACAACAGTTCACAACTGTTCCTTACCAATCTCGAAGGATTGAACTTCGATGCCGGCGCATGGACAATAGACGAAAGAGGGTTAGTCAGCAGCAATCTGAGCGGAGACGGCTTTGTGATTTCAAACACAACAGCCGGAGCGAACTTTGTATATGAAGCCGATGTGCAGTTTCTCAACACCAACGAATCGGCGGCATCGCTCGTATTTGGCAGTACCAACAACCTTGTAGGCAAAAATATGTATGTTGCCAATATTCAGGTTAATAATGGTTTGGTTCGCTTGTTTAAATTCCAGAAAACCGGCCTGCGCGATCAGGAAGCGCTCGACCTCGTAGCGCAACACAACGTCAATCGTTCTGCCGGCAACAAATACCGGATGAGCGTAACGGTTATCGGTAAACATATCGTCTATTCGCTCAACGGCGAAGTTGTCGCCAACACAGCCGATTATACGATGGGCGGCGTAGGCGGGCAAAACGACGCTTTCACAGGACATTATCTCGGACTGCTTTCGTGGAAGGCGAACTGTGTATATCAAAATGTGTATGTCACCGGAATTACTCCCGCCACCGACCCGCAACTATCCGGTCTTTCCATTCAGGCAATAGGCGGCAGTGTCGAACACAATGTTATGTTCGATTCAACACAATACGTATCAATCACTTCTGTCACCAACGAAGCGCAGCAAGTTGCTTTCAATTTTACTAAAAAAAGCCCATCAACCAACGTTGTGGTAAAAGTGGGCGATACCGTTTATCCCGGCAATATTGTTCCTTTAGCAGTTGGCAATAACACCATTACTCTCGAATGTACCAACGGAAATGCCAAAGCGCTTTATCGCGTTATTGTTATCCGTCGCTTGGAAGCCGGTTTGTATTATAATGAATTTGACCGTTCGCAATTTCACTGGTCGGTAAAGCAAGGGTGGAGCAACGACCCCAACGGTTTGGTTTACTACAATGGCGAATGGCACTTTTTCCACCAGTATTACCCCGGTATCGACTGGGGGCCGATGCACTGGGGGCATAGCGTCAGCAGGGATTTGATTCACTGGACGGAACTGCCGGTCGCACTTTACCCCGATGAATACGGAACCATGTATTCCGGTTCGGCTGTGGTGGATGAAAACAATACTTCGGGCTTGTTTAAAAACGATGACGGAACGCCTTCGGCAACCGGCGGCATGGTGCTGATTACTACTGCCGACGGTAACGGCGAACGTGTGATTATTTCGTACAGCAAAGACGGACGGCGTTTCACAAAGCATGAAGGCGTGGCGATTGACTGGACGGAAGACCCGATGAACGATCGCGCTTTCCGTGACCCCAAAGTGTTTCGCTATCAAAACAAATGGTTTTTGGTCATTGCCGGCGGACCCTTGCGCATTTATTCGTCAGACAACCTGCTCGATTGGACGATAGAATCAACTTATGCAGGGATCAACACCGAATGCCCTGATTTATTCCCGCTTGCAGTAACAAACGGCGAACAGGGAGAACGTAAATGGGTATTGAGTCGTGGCGGCGTTGGCTATAAAGTGGGCGATTTCAAACAAGTGAACGGAAAATGGACTTTTGTGCCTGACAGCCCCTATTCCAATAGCGATGGCATTATGAATTACGGCAACGATGCTTATGCTACGCAGACCTACAGCCTGGGTGATTTCGATGTGCCGCAGCGTGTTATCGGAATCAGTTGGCAAAATTTCCACGCTCCGAATATTGGAAAAGAAAACGGAAACCAACTATTCAACGGGCAAATGACTCTTCAAAACGAATATTCGCTCTATAAAGACGCTAATGGAAAATATTTCTTGCAGCAAACGCCGGTTAGAGAATATGAAACCCTGCGCGACTCGGCAAACGTCGTGACACTGACCAATCAAACCATAAACGGAATAACAAAAGTGGACTTTACCGGAAAATCCTACGAAATTGTAGCCGAATTTGATATTGCCAATGCTTCAGAAGTGGGTTTTCGTGTTCGCTCGAACGATACTTATTATACAAAGATAAGTTATAATTCATCACGTAATAGATTCTATTCCGACCGCACCAATACAGGTTCCGGCGGCTATCGAGATAATTTTTCGCAGAATGTTCCTATACCTGCTGTGGTGGATGGGAAATTAAAAATGCGTATCTTTGTGGACAGAAACTGTGT
>Ga0209629_10000159_pt1 | contig 32667 bp, 29 predicted proteins | sample TergutCu122P5_FD_187286 | JGI IMG/M metagenome (GOLD analysis project Ga0209629, IMG submission 187286) | Cubitermes ugandensis P5 segment gut microbial communities from Kakamega Forest, Kenya - Cu122 P5 (SPAdes) (version 2) | ecosystem: Host-associated > Arthropoda: Insects > Digestive system...
AAAGTAAAAAATACGTGTTACAATTACACTTTAAGATAAAAGCAACACATATGAAACACAACTATTTTGTTTTAAGTTTATTTGGAGCTGATAAAATGCGATAAAGGCAGTAAGCCACACAAACGCAAGATAATGATGATAGCAGAAATGAACTAATAGATGGCATCATAGCTGTAAAATAAAATGCCACGTTGCAGGTAATGTAATAATAAAAGCGTGATAAAACCTGTAAAACTAATACTATAAATCCGATTACTCCTGCTAAAATATTTCGCCTTATTACACTTTTAGGTCTATTCAATATTCTTAAAAATGCAATAATAATCATCGCAAATATCAATACAAGTTGGGATAATAAGACGCAACTTGTTGGCAGTCTTCTACAAACAAGAGAAGGAATAAATGAATTAACAAATACAGAGAAACTTGGTACCGGATCTACGGCATTAAAATTATTGATTCCACCTGAAGAAATACCGTATTTTATAAAATCATGTAAGTAATATACAGATGAATAGGCTCCTATTAATGCTGCTAAAATAATCATTATATCAAAAATTCTTTGCCGATAGTTAAATGACGAGTAAATAACAGATAAACCCATAATAACATAAAATGGTATTACAAAATAATAAGCAAATGATGTAAAAGATGGATAAAAAACTGGACCTGTCCAAAATAGTGAAAAAGTTAAAGCATAAGGAGGGATTAAAAATTTAAACTTCATGAATAATATACCAACTAAAATTGTAATAGTCCCACAAACAAGATTAACAGTTTTTGAAATCATAATAACCTCCATATCGTGCAACTGTTCAATAAATATAGTAATGAAAAGTTGTTTTGTACAGGCATCACTTCAATAAAAAAAATAACTTTATTCTATTTTAGTTGGAACTGTAACAGTTCCACAAATAAGATTAACGTATTTTAACAATAAAATCAACCTCTTTCTTTAGAGAATTATTACTCTTAAAATATACTATTATTAAATAATCCTAAGATAAGGTAAAGTGTAGCACTACACACATGATCTAAACTCAAGAATTGTGCTATTACTATGTTTTCTCGTATATCCATCCTCAAAAGATAAAATTATGTAGTGTTACAATATAGCATAAAATTTGATGGAGGAATGATTATGACGTTTATAAAAACAAAAAAACTAAAACGCATCGAAAACCATTCCTATTACTGGTGTACATGGTTTTAGACGACTTGTTTTTTTCGAAATTTTTAGAAAAATCATCTCTAATTAACGTTTTTAGAGCTGTTTTTCTAAAAAATTTAGATTTTGAATGAGTCCTTAGTTGAAATAACGTAGTGCTGCAGTTAAAGTAATGTAGTGCTACATTTGCTCTTATCTTAGGATAATATATACAATATATACAGAATAAAATTTTATTAATCAGAAGGTAATGATATGAAAAAAATGCTTAGTTCTATTACTTTTGCTTTGTTAATTATAGCTTTACTATCAACAAACAAAAAATTCACTCTTAGTAACAATATAATGGATTCATCAAATATATCTGATGTTCTGCTTGAAACGTGTTCTAATTTACTTACAAGCAATGTAGATGTTAATAGTTTGAATCAGGAAAATGTACTAGAAAAGGCTGGTATTTCTGTTGTTGATGATAATGTAACTTTACTAGATAATCAGATTCATGAAAGTGATTATGGTGGATCTTACATCGATGATGAGGGAAATCTTAATGTATTATTGGTTGATGGAAGTAGTTCTTTGAACAATATAGTAAAGAACAATAATCGAAATATTTCAAAAAAAGTTATTACAAGTAATGATAATTTGAGAAATAACAAAAAAGTCATATTGAAGAAATGTAAATTTTCTCAAAGAGATTTGATGTCGGTTCTGAAATTAATAACGTGCAATGTAAATAATATGATTAATCTATATATCGGTTCAGGTGGTATCAATACAGAAAAAAACAAAGTAGTTATTGGAATCCTAAACAGTGATAAAAGCAAAGAAAACAACATAAAGAATTTTGTCAAAAAAAATTCAAAGTTTACATCAAATCAAGTAAATGACATTCTATCATTCGAGTGTTTAACAAAACTACCTAGCTTTTAATACCAAAATTACTCATAAAAGGGTTACTTATAAAAGATGAGGATTTTCTTATCGCCATAAGAAGTTAAGATTGTGTCAAATTCAGTTTTTTCTTCAACAACTGGACCTGCAGCAGGGTCTGCTACTGCTTGATCTTGGATTATCCAGTACATAAGTTCGCTATTTCAGCTCTAAAATAGGATTTTTTGGAGTTAACTAATGGACTAGTCTTATTGATATTTTGTTTAATCAAGTTCAAAATGCATTTGACATTTTTTCTTTTGTGATCATATACTAAATTATGGGTACTTAATCTTATAAAAAATTTATTGTTTTAACTAAACATATCAGATCATGATTCCTTAAATACCTAATAGGAGATGATATTATGGGTTTATACTTTAATCCACAGAACTATGATTTTGCAAAATGTTTGCGCTCTGAAATATATGTAGATAAATCCGGTATTATTTCATATACAAATAAGGTATTTAATACGCTGCAATGTTACATTTGTGTCAGCCGTCCACGTCGTTTTGGGAAAACAATAACAGCTGCAATGCTAAATGCTTATTATAACCGGGATTATAAATCAGAAGAGATGTTTGAAAATCTAAAAATATCAAAGGATGTTACATTTAAAACGCACTTAAATAAATATGATGTTATCTACTTAAATATACAAGATTTCTTAAGCGAATCTACTACAGTAAATGAGATGATTAAAAATATCAACGAAAGCATTGCAGACGATATATTAGAGATTTATCCTAAGTTAAATAAATATATTTCTAAAGGGAAATATATAGCTGCTTTAAATTCTCTATTCATTATTACAAAAACTCCTATTACATTCATCATTGATGAATGGGATTGTGTATTCAGAGAGTATAAATCAGATACAAACGCTCAAAAAGTTTATTTGGATTTTCTTAGAACTCTATTAAAGGATAAGCAATACGTTGGTTTAGCATATATGACAGGTATATTGCCTATTAAAAAAATTGGCTCGCATTCAGCATTAAATATGTTTAATGAATTTTCAATGTCTGATCCAAGAGAACTTGCTGAATTTGTTGGGTTTACTCAAAATGAAGTTATATCACTTTGCAAAAGATATAAAATGGGCTACGAAGAAATATCTAGATGGTATAATGGATATAATTTCCCAAGAGTTAAGTCCATATATAAAAATGACATGGTTACATTCAAAACTAATGATGATATACTCACCTTGCTTATTCATTTAGGATATTTAGGATATGATCTAGAAAAAAAAGAAGTGTTCATCCCTAATAAAGAAATTAGAGATGAATTTGTGACAGCTATAAGAGATACAGATTGGAATGAAATAATAAATGCAATACAGTAAAAGATACTAAGCGTCATGAATGCATGATTAAACGATTTGTAAGCATGTCTTGAGAGAGGATTGATCATCTTGAATAAACAAACCATAAACAAACTTTCACTTTTTTTAAAAGGCTTTTCAAAGAGATACGAAGAAAATAATGATTTTTTTATTAACATATCCTTTGTTTTTAAATCATCAGGAAAAGAATTTAAAGGAATTTGTGAAACAGTAGATAAGAAATTCATATTAAATTTTTACGGTAACAATTCTTTTAATACACTTCAAGAAGTATTTGATAAACTTTGTGAATATGCAATTAATTACGATACTCTTAATATAGACTACATAGAACGAGGATATAAAATATTCATAACTTGCGATGGTAAAAATGTTAAAATAAAAAATGAAGAAATTAAAGATGAATCCAATGAGGATTTTAGCATATTATCAAATAGGGACTATATAATCAAATCAGGTTCTGCTAAGGATCTCTTAATTGCTATTGACATCATGACAAAAGATGGCAAGATTAAAAATGATAAGATAAGGAAATACAATCAAATAGATCATTACCTGGAAGTGATTCAAGACTGTTTAGATGAAATCCCAAAAAATAAAAGGATCAACATTTTAGATTGTGGATGTGGAAAATCATATTTGTCCTTTGCTTTAAATTATTATCTGACAGAAATAAAAAAATTAAAGGTGAATTTTATAGGAATCGATGTTTCAAAAAAAGTCATAGATTCTTCAATTAAAATAGCTAAGGATTTAAATTATAAAAATATGGAATTCATTCAGACAGATATAAAGGATTTTCATCCTAACATTGATATCTATATGGTAATTTCCCTTCATGCCTGTGATACAGCTACAGATATGGCTCTTTCCTTTGGAGTTTTGAATGATGCTAAAATAATAATTTCCAACCCTTGCTGCCATAAAGAGATGCTAAGCCAGTATAGTTATGAACCTTTTAATGAAATACTAAAGCATGGCATTTTAAAAGCAAGGATAGCTGATTTTTTAACAGATGGAATGAGAGCACTTCTTTTAGAAGGATATGGATATGATGTTTCTGTTTTAGAGTATATATCGCCACTTGAGACTCCTAAGAATGTCTTGATAAAAGCAGTGAAAAGACATGAAAAAAATGAATCCTATATAAATAAATATAGAGAACTAATGAATGCATTAAATATTTATCCTGCGTTTTATGATTATTTAAATAATTAAAGCTTTAGTTTTAGCTAAAGCTTTAATTACTTGGTTAGAAAATAAGTTGGAATTACAGCTTAATTGTGCATAGTGAATAAACATGCGACAGCATGTTTATTCATTATGCAACAGCTTCTAATTCTTTAATAAATACTTAGAAATTGTGGAGTCCATATCCAGCTTACATTTTTCCTTTTTATAGTGAACGCAATTATCACAGGAATTTGAAATATAACTTAAATACTGATCACTACTACCTTTAAATTTAAACATAGGACAATTATCTGCGATGATAAAATTTTTTTCGTTATACATAATAGATTTCACCTCTACACTTATATCTGATATTATGCGTAAAATTTCTATTATATATTCACTTTTACATAGTCCTCGTTATAAATACTTCATCAAATTTACTTCTCATTTTAACAAAAGCCCTTTGAGCAGTTAGCATATCATCAAAAAAACCAAAAACTGTAGGTCCGCTCCCTGTCATCATTGATCCTAACGACCCAAAGCTGAGGAGTTCTTTTTTAATTTCTTTAATCTTCGGATGCATTCCAATTGTAACATTTTCTAATAAATTTCGCATTTCCCTGCAGACAAGAGGTAGATTATCCCTCTCAATTGCTTGTTTTAATATTCTATTATCAGGATGCTTAAAGATTTTAGACATGTCGAATCTTTTATAAATTTCAGTGGTTGACACTCCAAAATTCGGTTTTACAACGACTAATATCTTATCTTTAAACGATTTAATATTAGTTATCTTCTCACCTATACCCCTACAAATAGCAGTCCCCCCAGATATACAAAATGGAACATCCGATCCTGTTTTAACTGATAATTCCCTAAGTTCATCATTATTCACTTCTGGTTTAAACATGCTTCTGAGCCCTCTATAAACTGCAGCAGCATTGCTGGATCCACCTGCCATTCCAGCAGAAACAGGTATATTCTTTTTAATTACAATATTCACACCTTTATGGATATCGAAAACGTTAAAAAAATGTTCAGCTGCTTTATATGCAGTATTTCTATTATCATTTGGCACATATTTTTTGTTGCATCTTATTATAATATCTGAATCGTCGGTAGGCATAAGTTCTATGATATCATATAAATCAATGGTCTGCATTATCATGTCAACTTCATGGTAACCATCTTCTCTTTTTCTTAAAATATCTAAACTTAAATTTATTTTAGCATATGATCTTAGTAACATTTATTTGAGCTCCTATCGAATTAACACCAAATGTTTTACTTTAATTCTACCATATCAAATGAAAAATTAGAAACAAAAACATTGATTATTTAGCAAATTTAACTAAATAATCAATGCTTAGTCTATTCTACTGCCTTTAATTTCTTATCGACTCTATATTCCTCTATTAAACCTTGCAAAAGTTTATAGTTTTCATAGAATATCACAATACAATCTCCTGGCTGTGACATTGAGAGTGCTTTTCTAAGTGCATTCTTTTCTTTTAAACATATATTTACTTTACCAAGGCTATAACCTTCCTGCAATATAGATTTCTTTAAAAGTTTAGCAACCTCTCCTTCTTTTCTACCTCTTTTATCTTCATCTTCCTTTATTATTATTCGAGAAAAGAATTTCGTAGAGATCTTTCCAACTTCCATAATATGATCATTAGTCCTATCTCCGGGCATACCAATAACACCTATTAAATTGTTATAATTCAATTTATTTAGTGACTCCAGCGTGCATCTATATCCTTCAATATTATGACCATAATCTAAAATTACTGTTACGCCATTAATATTAAATAAATTAAATCTGCCATAGTTATACTTTTCATCTAGCAAGAATGACTTTAATCTATCTTGTATGATCTTTAAATCTACATTTAAAGCAATTACAGCAGTTATTGCCGCAAGCGCATTTTCAATATTATGCTCAAGCTTTCCTTTTAGAGTGATTGGGATTTCATTTATCTTTATAATCGGTGTTAGAATGTTATTTTGCTCAAAACAGACGTAACCATTTTCAATAAACACAGCTTTATTTCCACTATTTAAATGGTCCTTTATTAGCTGATTGTCTTTAGTTTTTGAAAATAATATTATATTTCCACGTGATCTATCCTTTATAGTCATGCTCCACTTATCATCTGCATTGAGGATACAATAGCCATCGCTTTTTACAGCTTCAATAACTAAAGCTTTAACTTTTGCAAGTTCCTCCATGCTATTTACACCATCTAAACCTAAGTGGTCTTCTGTTATATTTGTTATGACTGCTACATCTGCCTCTTCATACGCAAGACCACGCCTTATAAGACCTCCTCTTGCTGTTTCAAGAACTGCTGCATCCACTTCTCTATTCAATAAAATGCTCATAGCAGACGTATAACCTGTAGTATCTCCTTCTTCAATGCATTCATCATTTATATATATTCCATTAGTTGTAGTCATGCCAACAGTCTCTTCCTGACCTCTAAGTATATGTACAATCAGTCTGGTAGTTGTGGTCTTTCCATTTGTACCAGTGACAGCAACTATTGGTATATTTTCATAGCCATCTTTATAGTATAAATCCAGAAGATCTTTACCGATATTTTTTGAGTCTCCTGATGTGGGGAATAGATGCATTCTTATTCCTGGAGAAGCGTTAATTTCAAGTATTGCACCATTTGTTCGTGTGATTGGCTCGCTTATATCTTTGCAACATATATCAATGCCACATATATCCATATTTACAGCTCGTGCTGCCCTTTGACATATCCTAATATTTTCACGGCAAATAAGATCTGTACAATCTATTGCACTTCCTCCTGTGGATAGATTAGCATTATTTCTTAACACAATCTCTTCACCAACGTTTGGAATATCATTTATAGTGAGATCCTTTTCTTTTAAGTTTGATATAAGTTTTTCGTCTATTATGATCTTTGTTAAAGGCTTTTCATGCCCTTCACCTCTTAATGGATCAGCATTTATTCTCTTTATTAGCTGCTTTATAGTGCTTACTCCATCTCCAACTATAGTGGGAGGAAGCCTTTTAGAGACTGCTGATACATTATAATTTATAAGGGTAACCCTATAATCGCTGCCTTCAATGTGTTTTTCAATTAAAATATTCTCATATTCCTTTAATAGAAATTTATATGCATCTAGAAGATCTTTTTTAGTTTTAATATTAGCATAAACTCCATTTCCATGGTTCCCGTACCTGGGTTTGATGACAACTGGGAAACCAATCTCTTCAGCTAAAGATAAAAGATGATTTTTATCATTTACTATTCCACCCTGTGCTACAGGAATGAAGTTCTTTGAAAGAATATCTTTAGTTAGATATTTATCGCAAACTATTTCCATGGATACGGCGTTTGTTTCGGGACCAAGAGTTGCTTGAACTCTCCTAGCTTTACTGCCATATCCTAGTTGTACCATGCTTTTATCCCCCAGCCTTATGACTGGGATGTTCTTCATATATGCCTCATCTACAATTGCTTGAGTACTTGGTCCTAACATCTCATCCGAATATACTTCCTGAATCTTTTTCATCTTTTTATTTAAATTAATAATTTTTCCTTCAATTAAACTGTTTTCAATCTCTATAGCTAAATCTGCAATTAATAGTGCTGTCTTTTCATACTTAAATTGAAAAATAAGATAGTATAAATCACCCTCGATTTCTCTGGCTTTCCCATAAGATACTTCTATTCCTAATCTATTTTGCAATCCAATGATAATATGCTCACATATATGAGCTAAATAAGTTCCACCTGTAAGGCGTTTAAGAAAACCAAAATCTTCATCAATACCACATCTATGCTCTCTGACTTCAGGTATTAATTTCACAAGTCTTGTATTAAAATATTTTATATCTTTACTTGGGGTTTCTGCATATCCTTCCAAGTCTAAATCCAATCTAATACATGGTTTATGAGAATAAATGTTCTTTCCATAAAAGATTCTAGTGTTAATAATTTTCATTAAAGTTTCCTCCTAAATTTAAGCAAGCTCAGGTTTTCTATTCGTTATGTCAAATATGCATTTGTTATTTAATAGATGAAGCTGAACGCCAAATATTGCTATAACTTCTTCTATGCTTTGAAAAGAAATCTTATTTTCTGTACAATTAGCACCATCTAATACATAAACTGCACCAGAGCCTATAACACGAAATTTATTTTGATCATTAACTATAATTGCAGTGTCTTCATCTATTCCTATACCTAATTTTTGTGGATTTTGAGCTATTGATGTCATAAGCCTTCCAATCCTACCCCTTTCTTCAAAATGTTGATCGATAATACAATTCTCTATAAACCCCAAACCAGGCGAAAGACCAATTCCTTTTTTTGTTGGAGCATTTTTACCATCTCCATGAGAAATCATCACCTCGCTCATAACAGAAGCACCAGCAGAAGTACCTGCAAAAATGCACCCGTTTGCAAATCTTTCATTTAATTCTTTATAAATAGGAGTACCACCGAGTATACTTGTGATCCTTAACTGATCCCCTCCTGTAAAAAAAACTAAATCTGCATTTTTTATCATATCGATATTTTCTTCTTTATAAGCATCACTTCTATTTTTTATGCTTAAAACTTTAATCTTTTCTATTCCTAATTCCTTAAAAACATTTAAATATATATTTTCAATTTCATCAGGTATTTGTGAAGCGGTTGGAGCAATAACTAAATTTCCTTTCTTTCTTAAAACTGTATCAGATATTTCTTTTAAAATTACTTTATTATTTTTTTTATCTTCTGCGCCTCCTATTATGATTAGTCGTGTTTTTCCAAGATTCACAAATCACACCTCTCTTTAATCATATATTTTTACCAAAAATACCCAACTCTATACTTAAAAAATTTTTTATATACTCGGTACCTAAAAAAGACTAATAGTCGTTACTATTAGTCCTTATATTCTATGAATTATTATTTACTTTTGCTACACTTTTATACACTAAATAATTGACTTACCTAAAATAATAATTTTATTTCCAGATTTTAATTCACTTTTTTCTAAATTATTAGCTTTAATAATATCATCCATGAGTACATTAAATTTTTTTGAAATATCCCACAAATTTTCATCATCTTGAACAGTGTAAATGGTCATGCTATAATCCTTTTGTGGTATCACTTCGTCAGTTTCATTAACTTGAGTGATTAAATTTGTATTTTCTATTTGAAAAATCTTATAATTTATATCCAGAAGAGTTTTAACAGCAATATTCTTACCTTCAACATCTACGCTTAACCCATCTAAAAATACTAAAACAGCAAGCTTCATATCTGGGTTTACACCAATTACATCGATAGTAGAAGTAAAAGGTATTTGACACTTGATTGAATCGTAATTATTTTCATTTCTAACTTTATAGATAGCACATAAATTGATGACACCTTCTAAAAGTATTTTATCATCGATTAAGTTCTTTTGAACCAAATCTGGACTTGCCATCGAATAGAGTATGCTTTCAGGCATTTTCTTTTCCACTTCGATATCTTCTTTTATTATAAGCTTCCATTTATTTAAGTGACTTACATTGGTTATAGGTATATTATCTTTTTCAATATTAAATTTAGCTACAGGTGAATATGCATCGTCAACAATATTTTCAATACTTTTTTGAATTATGTTTACAGCCGATTTTATTAGTACTTCTACAGATATGATTTTATCTTCACCTTGATCATTTTGCTTTAATTCAAAATAAATATTGTTTATTCTAAATCTTGAGTCTACGAGAAGTGATTCGGTAGCATTTTCAATCTCTATATCCTTTGTAAATTGAATCTCATTTTCAACCGTATAAACGCCAGAATTTTCCTTACCTGAGTATAATGCAACAAGGGTTAAATATCCTTCAATATATATCTTATTATCATATACTTTGAAATCTCTCTTAGTAATAATAGCATCTAATTTCAACACTTTATCGATTGAAGGTTTGTCTCCCAATATATGAATGTTTTCTTTTAGTATGATATCATTATTATACATTCCTTTATATACATCCAAATTGAAGGGTTTTCTAAGAAGTTGCAACTTTTCATTTCCGCTTACTTCTTTTACAATTTCATATTTTTCTCTATTGCTAACCAAAACCTTCAGCTGAAGTATTCCATCTATATTAATCTTTCTCTCATTTATTATAGAGGAATTAATAAATTCTATAAATGGAAATACCTCTGTTCTTATTTCCTTGCCTCCAGATGGGATATCTATAGCGCAAGAGAATTTATCTTCATAGCTAACACTTCTAACAAGGGTGTTCTCATCTTCTACTGTAGAATAAATAATATTAAAATGTAAATCACCTTGAACAGCAACTCTTCCATCCATAACATCAATTGACTTCACCCAAGGTTTTGCATCAACCATTAGTATTTTATAAACATCTGGTTCTATGTCAGGAATTAAATAATCACCCCTAAACATGCATTCATTGGAAAACTCTCCGATGTAGTTTTCATATTCAACTGTCTCTTTTAATAGTTCAATATCCATGGTCGTACTCCTCCATTATTAAATCACTAGTAATTTATATAGTATTTTTGCTTTAAATATTACTAATTTAATTATCTTTGTGATAAAAAATGAAGACTAAATTTCGACTTTATTTTAATGGAAAAATAAAAGGATAGCAACCCAAAATCACTATCCCTTTATACAAATACAAGTTGTACTGTCTTAGTTAATACATCTGAATAACTATAAGTAACCGCAGTCTTATTGTCATCCACTAACCTTACAACAAAGATACTGGAATAAACGTTCTCCAATATCCCTTCATTAACTACTATTTTCCTTCTTCCAGCATTGGCTTTAAGTGTTACTTTTTGTCCTAAATGGTTTGCTATATCTTGCTTTATAGTCGCCAAGACACTATGATCTTTCACACCATACACCCTCTTTCTCACATATTTATTATACACTAAAAGGGTATCATTGTCAATGAATTAAATAATTATTTTATCAACACTTTGTTATATTGTCAATAGTTTTTTTCCTAATAATGTGTAAAGCATACAAATTTTCTATCAAAAGTAATATTAATAGTATTGCACGGATTTTATTTTTTATACATATAATATAACTAAAGTTAAAACTCCTAACAAGTTCCCCCTATAAATTGATATTTATTAAAGGATCAAGCTTAATAAGCTTAATCCTTTAATCTAAAATTATTCATTTATAACTTTATATTTAAGTTTAGTAGCTTTTCCGCCTCTAATGTGTCTCTCTGCCTTATTAAAATTGAGTATATTTTTTGCTTCATCTGCAATAATAGAATTAATTTTAGGCAGTCTATCAGTCATATCTTTGTGTATTGTACTTTTACTTACACCAAAAACTTTGGCAGTTTTTCTTATAGTTGCTTTTGAGCTAATTATGTAATTAGCTACTTCCAAAACTCTTTCTTCTATATAGTCTTTCATAATTAGACATCCTTCATCTAAGAAATATGTAATAACTTCTCATAAAATAAACTTTCTGCTCTCTACTATCTAATATATTTTAAAGGATCTTGATATTGATCGTTTCTGATTATTTCAAAAGAAAGACGTGGTCCTTTATCAACATAAGCATCAGTAACCGCACCAATATTCCCAATTTGCTGATTTTGTGTGACGGTATCTCCTTTATTAACTAGTAAACAAGCTGGATCTAAATTCTTATATACAGTTTTGAATCCATTTCCGTCATCTATAGTAACTATTGCACCGTTTAAATCTTTAGTTATTGATATCACTTGACCATCAGCTGAAGCCATAACTGGAGCACTAACAGGTGCAGATATTTCAATTCCATTGCTGAATGTAATCCATTGATTTCCATTAACTGCAGTTCCTTTGATCATATCGTCGTAGTTAGTGATTATTTCACCAGCAAGCGGCTTTATGCAACTAAATGTTGAGACAGCAGCATTCGCAGCAGTAGCATCGGTGCTATCAAGAGCTACATCTGGCTGTGTACTATCAATTGCGTTTGCATTTGCATCTGTGACATTTGCATTACTTGAAACCGAATTGTTATCAGTTGAAACAGATGCTGAATCAGTTGCTGGGGTAGCATCTACAGCAGCAGTATCAGTATTGTCTGGTACTATGGCAGAAGTTTGATCGCTTGGTGGATTGTTATTTGCTACAGTATTATCTCCATTGTTCTTAACTTCCAGTGTGTTTGCTGGACCTTGAGTATCTACAAGGCTCGATGACAGATTTGAATTTGGTACGGACGCAATGGATGAGCTATTTATTGCAGTAGTGTCTCCTGTTGCACTCGATCCTTCTTTACTTGAAGAATTTCTTACAGCAATTGCAATAATTGTTACTACTATGGCCAATACTAAAAACAAAATAATGTAAAAGCTTTCTCTTTTAAATAGACTTGGTTTGTTTTTATAGTTCATATGAACACCTCCATTTAAAAGTTTGTCCGGAATGTGGAAAAATATTCAATTATTTAAAAATTTTTACAAATATTTTTTTTAATTATGATTAATTCTTTTTTGCTCTATTTTATAATATTCATCAAGGAATTAAGTGTGAAAGTCAGCCATAAAAATATTTAAGAGTTCATGTTAAAATTCATGGAATTTTTTTTTGGTTTTCGCATATACATTAATATAATGATTATACAAGGAGTTAAATATGGAATATGATATAGATGTAGATGCTATATACGAAAAAATATCAGTTAGCTTTGGCGATGACCTGATGCCACATTATAAGTTAAAAAATGATATAAATTTAACTACAGATGAGGTATTAGACTTAGGAGAATCGTCACAGGAAGTTAAAGAACATTCTAGAAAAATAATCGAAAACATGCTAAAAAGAAGAGATGATACCTTCACAAATGGAGTAGACTTGTTTAAAAACTTCATGTATATAGACATTGAAAGAATAGAAAAAACGAATAATGGATGGGATTACTTCGATAAACCAGATAAATTAGAACTGTTAAACTTAATGTCTTCAATCGAATTAATTGGGATCGTAACACCATTAATAGTTAAAACCAAAGATTATGAAGCCTTCACAATAATAAGTGGGAACTCAAGATTTCAAGCACTTAAAAATATATTTAAATTCAAAAATGAGGAAAAATTCAGAAAAATACCATGCTTCGTACTTGATGAACCTATTGATGAATATTTTGAAAGAAGCTTAATAATAGATTTAAACTTAAATTATAGGAAAATATCGCAAGAGGTATATACTAAATCAATTCTGGAAAAATATGCCTTGATCCAAAGTACTAAAAAATATAGGAATGAAATAAATGTAGCAGAGACAATAGCAAATCAAATGTCTATAAGCGATGCCACGGTTTTTAATTACCTTACACTTAAAAAGCTATGCAATGAAGCCATGACACTTGTCAATGAGAAAAAATTAAAACTTGGACCAGCTAGGATGCTTGCAAAATTAAGCCATGAGAACCAGCTCTATATATTGGAAAATACGAAATTAGAAGATTTAAATGCAGTCCATAAATTAAAAGTATTGGTTCAAAATCCAAAGGCATCATTATCAGAAATAGAGATAAAAACAAAATTCATACAGGATTTTATACCGCAAACTACAGATGTTACAATCACAGTAAATAAAGATGCATTGGAGGAATTATTTAATGATATCATAGATTTTAAAGAATTTAACTATACTAACTTTTCTGGTAAAGTAACTGAAAAGAAGCTTGAAAATATGGTTAAAGTGAAGGTTAACAGAGAGCATATGAAATTCTATGTTGAGAATAACTTCATAGATGGAAGCTTAATCGAGAAGGTAACTGGAAAAAACTTAGATGAAATATTGGCTGTCTAGTAAAACACAACTTAATAAAAGGAGAGATCCTATATTTCGAACAGTGTCGAAATAAAAAATCGATGTCCATTGCCGTCTAATTTAAACGAATATGAAATGGGATAGATTAGTATTAAATTGTTTAGGCAAAAAAAATCTAAAACTAACTGATGTTGAGTAAAGAAGTAATATTTAGTAAAATAGTTTTTATTAACGCTTATGCACATTTTTATGCACCAATAGAATTAGTGATATAAAAATTAGAGTCAAGTGGACGTTGACTCATTCTAAATCTATTTATGGTAAACTTCATTATTTATAATTTTAAATGCTCTATAAATTTGCTCAAGTAAAAGAATCCTTGCGATCTGATGAGGAAAGGTCATCTTAGAAAAGCTAAGTTTTAAATCTGCTGCATTTAAAATTTCTTTTGATAGTCCTAAAGACCCTCCAATAATGAATATAATATTTGAAATCCCATTAATTTGTATTTTTTCTAGTTCAGATGAAAACTCTTCAGAGGTTAAATATATGCCCTCAATAGCTAAAGCAATTACGTAAGAATTAACCTTTAAGTATTTTAGTATTTTTTTACCTTCTTTATCTTTTATGTTTTCAATCTCTTTTGAAAAAGCAGATTCTGGTATTCTTTCATCTTCTATCTCTATTATTTTTAGCTTTGAAAATTTTGATATTCGCTTTAAATATTCGTCTTGAGCTTGTTTTAAATAGATCTCTTTTAATTTACCGATGCAGATTATTGTAATCATCAATTACCTCAAAAATTTAACTTGTTTTGCAAGTCATTATAATCTAGGAGATTTAACAACTCAATAATAACTTAAAAACATATATAAAGCAAAGTTCATGCAAATAATATGATATAATTATTTTAAAGATAAGTAAAAAAGGGGTATGATATGAGAGAATTTAAAGTTACAGGGAGCTGTGTGCCAGAAAAACACTACATGGTTGATATAAGTGATAACCTTAAAGAAATGGCTGAATTGGTTAAAAATGGTGAGTACTTTGTAATAAACCGTCCTAGGCAATACGGAAAAACCACCACTTTATCCTGTCTTAGACGACTGCTTAAGGATGAATATATTGTTATTTCTATCAGTTTTCAAGGAATGGGAGAAGAAAGCTTTGAATCTTCAAAAAATTTTTGCTTAAGCTTTATGGAATTGAGTAGAAAATCATTGAATTTAGCAAATATTTCTAGTGAATATAAAGATGCTTGGTTTAATAAAGATGTAACTAGCTTTATAAAATTAAATATTCATATTGATAATATGTGCAAAGACAGAAAAGTTGTATTGATTGTAGATGAAGTTGACAGTGCTAGCAACAATAGGGTATTTTTGGAATTTTTGGGCATGTTAAGGACTAAATATTTAGCAAGAAATGACGGAGATGACTATACATTTCACAGTGTAATATTCGCAGGAATCTATGACATTAAAAATATAAAACTTAAACTGATAAGTGAAGGCTATTATAAACCACAAAATACAGAAAATAAGCGTATTAATTCACCTTGGAATATTGCAGCAGACTTTGATGTTGACATGTCGTTTAGTCCTAAAAAAATAGAATCTATGCTTAAAGCCTACCAAGATGAAAGAAAAGTAACATTGGATTCCGGGCTAATATCACATGAAATTTATAAATATACCAGTGGCTATCCATTTCTAGTTTCATATATCTGTAAACTCGTTGATGAAAAACTCAATGGAAACTGGTCTCAAGAAGGTATACTTGAATCTGTCAAAATTATTATAACAAAAGATACTACTTTATCTGATGATTTAATTAAAAATCTTGAAACTTATAAAGAATTATATGATTTTTTATATTCTATTCTAATTGATGGCGAAGACGTAATCTTAGATACCCATAATCCTATTATAAAACTAGGTATTATGTTTGGATATATAAAAAAGAGAAATGCCAAAGATACAACAGAAATAGCAAACAGAATATTTGAAACTATAATTATTAACTACTTTATATCAAAAGATTCCATTGCTTCTTCCAAAAAAAGAATCATTGGTACATATCAAGATTTTGTGAGGGATGATTCTTTTGATATGGAACTTTGTCTATCTAAATTTGCTGAACATTACAGGGAAATATATAATAAAAAGGAGTTTGATTATATGTATATGATAAATAGAGGCTCTATTTTCAAGAAATCCATTCAAGACCAAATCCACAACAGAATTCCCATGATAAGAGACTGCATATATAAAGTTGTGTCAAATCTCTCTGCAACTGCATATACTACAAAAGAGCCATTACCATTTAACTTGCGTGAAAATGGTGAAAAAAGACAGATTTCAATTGGAGAAAAATGGGGTGATCTTTTCGACTGTGCATGGTTCCATATAAAAGGCAGTATTCCTGAGGGTTATCAAAATAAACATATTGTACTCATAATAGATCTATGTGGCGAAGGCTGTGTATACAATAACGCAGGTGATCCATTAAGAGGTATCACCAATGTAAGCTCTGATTTTGCAACTGAGCTTGGTATTTCTGGCAAATGTGTCATTCCACTTTTTGATTCTATCCATAATGAAGAATCCATAGATTTTTGGATCGATTCTGGATGCAATGGCCTATTTGGAAATTATCAAGGTGAAGGCAAAATTAAACGCATGGACATAGCAGTATGCAATGATAATGCACGTAATTTATATTATGATATGTTAATCCTTTACGATATGTTACACTGCATCGATGCTGAATCTCCTAGAAGTTTTGCTATTTTATATGCATTGCAGGACGCAGTAAGCAAATTAAGCGAGTTTACAGATGAAGAATTCATATTATCTCGTGAATGCTTAAAAAGAGAATACGCAAAGCTTGGTGGTACCCCATCTCTTAAGTTTTCAGCAGTTGGTCATGCACACATAGATTTAGCATGGCTCTGGCCGATTCGCGAAACTAAAAGAAAGGGCATTAGAACATTTTCAACTGTACTCGATTTAATGGATAAATATCCTGATTATGTTTTTGGAGCAAGTCAAGCGCAGCTATTTCATTGGATAGAAGAAGAATCGCCTTATCTTTTTAGCCGTTTTAAAGAGAGAATAAAAGAAGGGCACATAGAGGTACAAGGGGGATCCTGGGTAGAATTTGATACTAACATCACTGGTGGAGAATCTATAATTCGTCAGTTTTTATATGGCAAAAAATACTATAGAGAGAAGTTTGGAATTGAAGTTAACAACCTTTGGCTCCCAGATACATTTGGATATTCTTTTGCACTTCCACAGATCATTAAAAAATGTGGGTGTGATTTTTTTCTTACCATTAAACTTAGCTGGAACACCGTCAATTTGTTTCCCTATCATTCGTTCAAATGGGAAGGTATGGATGGAAGCGAAGTCTTAGTGCATATGCCACCAGAAGGTAATTACAACAGCACAGCACTTCCTAATTCATTTATAGTAGCACAAAAAAATTACCAGGAAAAGGGAATCTGTGAAGATGCTCTTAATTTATTCGGTGTAGGCGATGGTGGTGGAGGACCTGGGCCTGAGCATTTAGAAAGCCTTAGCCGCATTAAAAATATGGATGGCTTACCTCCAGTTGAACAAATACCAGCATATCAATTCTTTAATAAAATCAAAGAGCAAGAGATGAATTTACCCAAGTATAGAGGAGAATTATATCTTGAAAAGCACCAGGGAACCCTTACAAATCAAGCTAAAATGAAAAGATTTAATCGACTTTCAGAAAAAGCTCTCCACACAGCGGAACTCCTCTTAACACAGGCTCATTTACAGTCAGGACTAGAATATCCTCATGAAGAACTTGATGAAATATGGAAAGAGGTTTTATTGTATCAGTTTCACGACATACTGCCTGGATCTTCCATAAAGCGTGTTTATGATGAAGCTGAAGCGAGATACAAAATCATATCGCAAAAGCTTAATGATCTTCAGCAAAGAGCGTTGCAAGCTTTGAAAGTTTGCGAAGGAAAGTCATTTCTTAATCCTTTACCTTGGACTAGAAACGAGTTAGTATCTGATATAGAAATAGAGATTCCTGCTTTTGGTTTTGCAGAAATAAAGAGTGGTGTAGTAAGAAGACATCAGATGGTCGCAAGTGAAAAGATTCTGGAAAATGAAGTGCTAAAGGTTAGTTTTGCAGATGATGGGACGATTACATCGATCATTGATAAAAGGATGCAGCGAGAATGTGTCGTTAAAGATACCTGTGCAAACCAGTTTGTGCTATATGCGGATATAGGTGATGCGTGGGATTTTCCTGATAATTACCGCAGCATGAGTAAAGAATTTTTTACTATCTATGAATCTAAAAGTTATGTAGAAGATTATCGAGCAATCCGCGAGAATATATATAAGTATGGTGATTCCATCATTAGACAGAATATAATTTTAAATGGGAATGAAGCTTTACTAGATTTTCAAACCCATATAGACTGGCATGAGAAGAATAAAATGCTAAGAGTTGAATTTACTTTAAATATAAATACACCTCTAGTAAACTGTGATATCCAATTCGGGTCTATAAAGCGTCCTACTACAAATAACAACAGTTTAGAAATCGCCCAGCACGAGATTTGCGCACATAAATGGATCGATTTATCCCAAGGCAATTATGGAATATCCCTCTTCAATGATTGCAAGTATGGTCATTACGCTAAAGACAATGTTTTGAGCATAAACTTGCTCCGCAGTCAAAATTCCCCAGGAATTCAAGCAGATATTGGTGAGCATGAATTTAAATATGCACTTTATCCTCACATAGGTGATTTATTTAATAGCGATGTAGAGAAAAAAGCATATGAATACAACTATCCTCTTCTATCTTTTAACGGAACATGTAATGAATTTATGATAGCCCATGTAGATCAAGAAAATATCATCATTGAAACAATAAAAGTAAGCGAAGATGATAATGGAGTAATAGTGCGATTATATGAGAACAAGGGTATTGAGACAAAAGCTCATATACAAGTAAATCAAATATTTGTAAAATGCTCAATTACAAACTTAATCGAGGATATATCTGATACTTTAGATATCATAGATGGAAAAATACTGCTAAACTTTAAGCCCTTTGAAATAAATACAATTATACTATTTAAATAAAAAATAAACCCAAAAGCTTTTGGGTTTATTTTTTAATCATTAACTATTCACTATTACCATTATTCAATATTCATTATTCACTATTACCTTTTCCGCAACAATTTTTATATTTTTTACCACTTCCACAGCTGCAAAGATCGTTTCTTCCTTGTCTTGGACCTTTCACAATGATCTTTGATGCTCTCCATTTTTCAGTTATCTGTTTTCTTTTTTCAATATCAAAAATGCTTCCCCATTGTGGTAAAATGTAAAGATAATCTGCCTTTGCATCTAACATGTTGTAGTATAGTTTCTCATAGTCAACATCTAAATTTATTTCTGTATTTTTATCTAAAGCTTCAATATCAAGTTCAGCTTTTAAACTATCATTAATTCCATCTAAAAAACCAACAAAAAATAAATCATCAACACCATATTTTTTTGCAAGTTCAGACAAAACACCTTGATCTCCATCAGGATAATTCTTTAAAAATTCTGTATATATTTTAGTTTCATTTCTGATATACTCTTTCCAAAAATTATCCTCCCCTTTAGATTTTACATAATTAACTACAAAATCTGACCAGTCTTTATTTAAACTCATGATATTTTTAACTCCTTGTATCAAAGAATGAAAAAAAGCTTTTTCTTTCTGAATTCTATGTAAAAAATAATTTTAATATTTAGCCATTGGTATGCTTTCTAAATCAAGAGGTTCTGACAAATTAAAATTGCCACCTAATGTATCTGTGGGATTTGATTCTATATTTATTTTTACTTTTTTAATATAATTATATTCTAATAAACTTTTAACTATACTTCTCAAACAAGCTTCTTCTTTTTTTTCAGTCATTGGTACCTTGCATTCTTTACTTAGATCAATTATCGCAATGCCATCTTTAAAAGAAATCGATAATACTCTGGTGTCCTTTGGCAAAATAGGTGACAATCCACTTGATGATGAAGGACCTTTAATTAATTCATCCATTACTAGAGAAATATCATATTCATATTTGCTTATATCTCTAGTCTCAGGTTCGATTAAAATTTTATCATCAGTAGATTTATCGAAATAAAGCTGCAAAGAAATATCACCAGTATTTTTATTAGTATTTAGTTTACTATCAAATGAATTCTGCAAATCCTCACAAGACCCTAACGAAAGCACAATGATTACTAAAATAGAAAAAAATGTTTTTTGCATCATAAATAACCCTCCAAGTTATATATTAATATAACTATATTTTAATATAATTACTAGGTTTACTTCTTTCTGCAACACTGAGTTCCAAATCTTTTCCTATTGTAAATCCGTTTTCCTCAATAAAGTTTTCAACTGTTTTAAAAGCTAGTTTTGGTATATTATTTGTTTGACTTAAGTGACCTAAAATGATTTTCTTCAAAGATGTACTTTTTTGTATTATATTTAAAACAGCTCTTCCACAATCATCATTGGAAAGATGCCCTTTATCGCTTAAAATTCTACGCTTTAGTTGATAAGGATATGGACCAAATTTTAACATTTCAACATCATGATTGCATTCTAGTAATATGATATTTGAATTTTTTATGCCATTAAAGATAGTATCTGTAAAACAGCCTATATCTGTAGCTATTGATATTTCATTTTTTCCATCAGATATAGAATAACCTACAGGATCTACAGCATCATGGGGTATAGGAAATTTTTTTATACAAATATCCCTAAAATAAATCGAATCTTCTGTTATTATATTTATTTTATCATCTGAAACTTCACCTAAATATCTTTTTGATGCCATGAAAGTACCAAATGTGGTGAATAAAGGAATATTTCCCTTGCGGATCATTACACCTGCTCCTTTTACATGATCAGAATGCTCGTGTGTAATGAAAAGTGCATGTATATCTTTAGCAGAAAGCCCTATCATTTTTAAGGATTCTTCTATGCTTTTATAAGGCATACCTGCATCAATCAATATATTTGTGCTATTTGAACATACTAAAATAGAGTTCCCACTGCTTCCACTGAATAATGAATAAAATACCATAAAGTCAATCCCTTATACTTCAAGTCTTGTAATATCTGCTCCAAGTTTTTTTAATTTTTCATCGAACTTATAATAACCTCTATCTACGTGATCAATATCTAATACTTCGGAAGTACCATTAGCGCAAAGACCTGCGATAATGAGTGACGCTCCTGCCCTTAAATCCGTAGCAATTAAAACAGCAGGATTTAAAGATTTAGTACCGGTTATGCTAGCATCTCTTCCTTCAATAGCATATTTAACTCCCATTTTTTCAAGCTGAGTCAAATATAAAAATCTGTTTTCGTAAACTCTTTCACTTATTGTACTCGTTCCTTCAACAAGAGAAAGAAGAGCCCCCATTGGTTGCTGAAGGTCTGTTGGAAAACCAGGATATTGAAGGGTTTGAATCTTAATCGGTTTTAAAGCAGTTTTAGCTCCCTTTACAGTTATAGATTCACCATTTTCAATCACTTCTATTCCTATCTCTAAAAGTTTTGCTGTAACTGGTTCTAAATGTTTTGGAATAACATTTGTTATAGTAACTTCTTCACCAATAGCTGCAGCCGCAATCATATATGTACCTGCCTCGATTTGGTCAGGAATAGCTTGATACATGCATCCTGAAAGTTTCTTTATACCACTTATTCTAATGACATCTGTTCCAGCACCTTTAATATTTGCGCCCATTGTGTTTAAAAAATTCGCTACATCGACTACGTGGGGTTCCTTTGCTACATTTTCTAAGGTCGTAACCCCATCAGCAAAAACAGCAGCAAGCATGATATTTATAGTAGCACCAACGCTCACTACATCAAAAAATATATTTGTCCCAATTAATTCTTTTGCCTCAACATATATATATTCACTTGTAAGTTCTACAGTTGCTCCTAAAGCTTTAAATCCTTTGATGTGTTGATCAATTGGTCTTTCACCTATTGGACAACCTCCTGGTAAAGCTACTTTAGCTTTTTTAAATCTTCCAAGAAGTGAGCCTATCATGTAGTAAGAGGCTCTAAATTTTGAAGGGTTCTCTCCTAACACTTCAAAAGAAGATATGTTTTCACTGTTTATGCAAGCGACTCCATTATTAAAATCAACCTTGCCTCCAATACTTTCGATGATCAAAAGCATTCTTTCAACATCGGTAATACTAGGAACGCACTCAAGTATTACATCTTTTTTATCTGCTAAAATAGAAGCTGCAAGTATTGGTAATATGGCATTTTTTGAGGTACTTACTTCAACTTCTCCATTCAGTCTTTTGCCTCCATTGATAACAAATTTTTTCATCAAGATTCCATCCTTAAACTCTAATTTTCAATTTGAAAATATCTTTATTAAGTCATTATAACATATTATTAGTACAAAGTAATGACTTAACTTAAATTTACAAAACACTTATCAAAATTTTATGTATATATTATAATTATAATTATTTAGTATTATTAGAAAGATGCGAGGCAAAGCTTATGAAATATACTATAAATTTATACTTCGATAAGGATTCAAGGGAGTACCTGGAAAAACTTCAGAAAGAACTATCTAGAAAGTACAGGATTAATAAATTTTTACCATCACAGTCTATTCGGTTAGGAACGGTTGAGGCTGCTAATTTGGATAAATTAATTGATACAATGGTGGACTTTATTAGCCCATATAAATATTTTAAAATTTATGTGGAAAATGCTTGCATTTTAGAAAACCCTGCTAAAATAATTTTAGCGATGATCCTTGATAAAGGATATATATCCAGAATTGAAAGGCAAATAAACGAATGCTTTGTACAAAACGGTTTTACTAAAGCTGAACCTCTTAATAAACTAGGACTATTTATTTTATTATCATCAAATATGAATTTTGATAAAAAGATAAATTTTAATTTTAAGGATTATGAGATGAATTTAAAAAGTTCTAAGAAAGAATTTTTAGGCAAATACTTGCTTATAGAAGGTCTGGAAATTATAAAGAGCGGATCATTTAAAAAAGATGCTATAATAAAAAAAATTAAGCTCAAGGAATACTAATATTTTGTTAAATTGGAGGTGGTATCTTGAATACAAGAGATATGTCGATTGGATTTTTTGACTCGGGTCTTGGAGGTATAAGCGTTCTTAAAAAAGCAATCCAATTGATGCCTGATGAGGATTATATTTATTTTGGAGATTCTGCCAATGCTCCTTACGGAGAAAAAAGTAAAGAAGATATTGTTAATCTAACTTTAAATTCAGTAAAAATATTGATCGAAAAAGATATAAAAGCAATTGTAATTGCTTGTAATACTGCTACGGCATATGCAATTGATCAGATTAGAAGTTTATATAGTGATAAGTTACTTATAATTGGAATTGAACCGGCTATTAAACCGGCAGTATTTTTAAAATCTCATCATATATTGCTGCTTGCTACTAATGCTACTTTAAACCAAGAGAATTTAAAAGAAAAGATAGATCATTATAAAATTTGTAGCGAGATAATTCCAATAGGAGCACCTAAACTTGTAGAATTTATTGAAGCTGGTGTATATAATGGAAATGACGTTGAAAATTATATCAAAGATATTTTAAAAGATTATTTACATATGAGCAATTTGACAGTGGTTTTAGGGTGTACTCACTTTCCATTTTTTAAAAGCAGCTTAAAAAAAATATTACATAAAGATGCTATTTTATTAGATGGAAGCGATGGCACGAGTAAAAGGTTAAAAGATCAATTGCTTAAGTGTTCATTAAGGAAAGATTCCAGTGAAAATGGGAAAATTACTTTTCTAAACTCACTTAAAAATGATAAAATAATAAGTAGATGCTTTGAATTATTAGAGCTAGATATTTAGGAGGCTAAAATTTATATGGAAAGAGAAAAAGCGATCTTAGCTTATGGTTTTACTAAGGAAGAAAAGAATTTAATTGGGATGCTTAAAATAAGGCATAAGATCAAGAAAGTGATTTATTTATCCAATAATATGGGTGAGAGTAAAGTTTTCGATGTTTTAAACGATGTTTTTGCTATATCAAATGAAGTGAATCTTCCAGAAGAAAAGCTTTTGCTATTTGATATGTTTTCTGACAAAGAATTGGCAATTATCGTTGATGCTGTAAAAAGCACCATAAAAGGTTATCCCATCATGGCGACCATAACTCCAATATCTATAAATTGGAGCCTGAGTTATTTAATGCAACATCTCGTTCAAGAAAGAGAAGAATTTAAGTTGAGAAAAATGATGAAAAATAAAGAGAAGCCTTAAAAAGACTCTCTTTATATCAGACGAGTGTGTCTAGTAATGTTTGTCATCTAGGATTACACCTAGATGTGGATTGAAACTATAAATCTAATGCTAACCAAAATATTTTTTCAATGGTCCTTGCCATTTTAATTATAAAATCCAACCTTATATTATTTGATATATAATTTTCTGAATTATTTATTGACTCCACAATGGCTATAAAGGAAGCGTTGCCAATTTTGGGTAAATTTTTACCAACTCCTTTTCCTGGGTAAATAGGATGGGGTCTAAAATGTATTTCACCGATAGATTTTTTGTCACCTAAACATGCATCAACTGCTATAATATTATTATCAGGGTAAGATGTTTCAATTTGATGCAATGTAGATCTTATATTTAAAGCATGTATTGGATTTTCAATTGTACCATAAACATCAAAAGGGTAATCTTTATCTTTTAAAAATGTTCCCACAAAAGGTCCAAGAGAATCACCTATGCATTTATCAGTTCCAATACAAATGATAATGGTATTCTTTTGTAAGTATTTTTTTAATATTTTTGCTATTTCGTATTCTTTATCTACATGATGTACAGAACTTAATTTGCAAACTTTATAAATCAAGTGCATCCCCCCCTTTAATATGTTTATGCTTAAAGGATGATACTAATGATTAGCCTTTAGTTATTTTCGTTAATAAATTGTTAACAAATTATTGTTTATTTATTTTGTCGAAAAAGTTGAATCGTTTCCAATGTTGTGCAATAATTTTATATGTGTGTTATAGAGTTTTAATCTAAAAAATGTTATTTAAACAGATGTCTACATTAAGGCTATAATAACTAAATTATATAGGGGGAAAATTTATGAATGTCTATGATATTAAAAATATTAGAAATATCGCTTTTTTGGGGCATAGCGGAACAGGGAAGACAACCCTAACAGAGGCTATGCTCTATTTTACAAAAGCTATAGATAGGATGGGGAAAATTGAAGATGGCACAACAGCAAGCGACTACGATCAAGAGGAAAAGAAGAGAGCAATTTCAATATCTTCATCAGTTTTACCTGTTGAGTGGAAAAATAATAAAATTAATATAATAGATGTACCAGGATATTTTGACTTTGTTGGAGAAGTTCTTCAATCTTATAGAGCTATGGATGTAGCAGTTATAGTTGTATGTGGAAAATCTGGTATCCAAGTCGGTACAGATCAAGTTTGGGAATATGTGTCTGAAAAGAAAATTCCCAGAGCATTTTTTATAAACAAAATTGATAGGGAAAATGCTGATTTTGATAAAGTTTTAGCTAGTTTAAAAGAAGCTTATGGTATATCAGTGGTTCCTCTTCAATATCCAATCGGCAGCGAGGAAAATTTTAAAGGAATTATCAATATAGTTTCACATAAGGCACGTATATTCAACAAAAAGAACAATATAATGGAAGAAGCAGATGTACCATCTAATTTAGTCAATAAAATGGAAGAATGCAAACAAATGTTGATTGAAGCTGTTGCAGAAACTGATGAAGAACTATTAGAAAAATATTTTTCCGAAGGTACATTAAGCGATGAAGAAATATATGAGGGATTGACTAAAGGAATAGTTAATGCAGAAATAGTACCGGTATTTTGTGGTTCAGCTACTACTATGGTAGGCATTGAAACATTATTGGAAGAAATAATCGAAGCACTACCATCTCCAGCGCAAATGAATGGCATGAAAGGAAAAGATTCCAGCGGCAATGAAAAGATTGTAAAATTTGATCCAAGTGGTGCACCATCGGCGTTTGTGTTTAAGACAATTGTTGACCCATTTATTGGAAAACTATCCATGTTTAAAGTGGTTACAGGAAAGATCACATCGGACATGAACTTATATAATCCAAATAATGATAAAACAGAGCGAATGGGTGGTCTATTCTTTACCAGAGGAAAACAGCAGATAAATACAAAAGAAGTATCTGCAGGAGATATTGGGGTTATAAGCAAATTGCAATATACCAGGACATCAGATACATTATGCACTCAAAATAATGTCATCATGTATGAAGAAATTAAATTCCCTGAAACTTCTATCTCTTTAGCTGTTGTACCAAAAGCAAAAAATGATGAAGATAAGATATCCACTGGATTATCCAGGCTTATGGATGAAGACGAAACATTTACAGTAAGTAGAGATAAAGAAAGTGCTGAGACCATAATATCAGGCACCGGAGAAACTCACTTGGAAGTGATAGCAAGCAAATTAAAGAGCAAATTTGGAGCTGATGTTGAATTATCTGTTCCAAAAATACCATATAGAGAAACTATAAAGAAAAAATCCGATGTTCAAGGAAAGCACAAGAAACAATCCGGTGGGCATGGTCAATATGGAGATGTAAAGATCAGATTTGAACCGAGGACAGATGGTGAAACAGATTTATTATTTGTGGATGAAGTAGTAGGCGGAGTTGTACCAAGACAATACATACCTGCTGTTGAAAAAGGGCTTAGAGAATGCATTCAAAAAGGCGTTTTAGCTGGATATCCTGTGATTAAGCTTAAAGCCACTCTTTACGATGGATCTTATCACCCGGTAGACTCTTCAGAAATGGCTTTTAAAATTGCATCTTCACTAGCGTTTAAGAAAGGTCTTGCTGAAGCGAATCCTGTTATTTTAGAGCCTATAATGCACGTTGAAGTTAAAATTCCTGATAGTTACATGGGCGATATAATTGGTGATATCAATAAAAAGAGAGGGAAAGTCCTTGGAATGGAACCACATGGAAAATATCAGATAGTTTCAGCAGAAGTCCCTCAAGCAGAAATGCTAAAATATGCTACAGATTTAAGGAGCATGACACAGGGTAGAGGTCAGTTCACCATGAAATTTGAAAGATATGATGAAGTTCCAGTACAAGAAACTGCAAAGATAATTGAAAGTGCTAAAAAAGAATTAGAAGAAGAATAATTTTTATAACATCCTTTTTGATTAAACTTGAAAAGGATGTTTTATTTTTATTAAATGTGTCCATACTAATGAAGAGGTGATTGAAATGGCAAAATATAGGTTTAATTTATTTAACAAAGGAAACATAAATGACTTTAATAACTTATATTCATATCTTGGTATTATGAACAAAAATGACGATTTAATCATAGCTTTGGGTCAACATTCTGATAGCGATTTAAAATATATATGCGATATGTTAAGACAAAAAGACTATGAAATATCTGTGAATAAGAAGGAAGAAAATAATGAAATAAGCGTAAGAAAATTTGAATAATTTACATTTTAAAAAACAATAATTTTTTGATATAATTATAATATTAAAAGATGTATTAGCTTTAATATTTAAATACCCATCTTTTGGGTATTTTTTTGTAATATTTTTATCATAGTAGCAATACTATATGAAATATTGACATATAATTATATTTTTTAACTTATTTTAACAATTAAACTGGCATTTTTATCAAAAAGATAGTATAATAAAAATGGAGGTGAAAAAATGAAAATTACAATTGTAGCAATGGGTTCTAGAGGAGATATTCAGCCATATGTTGCTTTAGGTAAAGAATTGAAAAAACTTGGACATGAAATACATATGCCAGTTCCAGAAGTGTTTAAAGAAATGGTTTTAGATGCAAAATTAAATTACACTCCTATTTATGGTATCGATCCAGTCGCTTTTTTAAAGAGGAAGGAGCTCGTGGAAGCAAGAGAGAAAAAGAATGGACTTAGTTTTTTAGCCAAATTATTTAGCGATATGAAACCTCTAGCTGAGCTATATTTTAAGCAAATAATGGAAGCTTGCAAGGGTAGTGATGCTATTATTTCAGCTTTTATCTATCTTGGAGCTTACGATATTGCTGAAAAGTTAAATATACCATGTATACAATCAGTTTTATATCCTCTTTATCCAACTGTTGAATTTCCCTCTATTATTTTACCATTTTCGAATAAAAATAAGTTTTTTTATTTATTTAATATAACTACGCATTTAATTTTAGGTGAACTTGTTTGGTTAGCAACTAGCAAATGGACAAATAAAATTAGAAGGGAGTATTTAGGATTAAAGCCATATGGTTTTTTTGGACCTTATTTAAAGCAACTAAAAGATAGAGCACCTGTTTTATTTGCCTTTAGCCCACATGTTATTAAAAAGCCACATGATTGGTTTAAAAATTGGATTGTTACAGGATACTTTTTTAATGATGATATTGAAAATTATACTCCACCAGAAGATTTAGTCAGTTTTATAAAAAGTGGTTCTAAACCAATTTACATAGGATTTGGAAGCATGATCGACGATAATCCAATCAAGACCACAGAGATGATCCTAGAGGCTATAAAGCTTTCTGGGGTACGCGCTATAGTATCCGCTGGATGGACTGACCTTGGAAAGGATAAGCTTCCTGATTCTGTTTTTTTGGTTAAAGATGTTCCACATTCTTGGTTATTTAAAAATGTACAAACCACCATTACACATGGTGGGGCTGGAACTGCTGCGGCGAGTATGAGAGCTGGGGTACCGACTATTATAACTCCTTTTTTAGGGGATCAGTTCTATTGGGGAAAGCATCTTTATAAATTAGGTGTAAGCCCTAAACCTGTTGATTTTAATAAATTAAATGCGATAAATTTATCAAATCTCATTAAAACTGCAATTAATGATGAGAATATGAAGCAAAAAGCAAAGGAATTAGGAAAATTAATTAGCAGTGAAAATGGTACTCAAAAGGCTGCTAAAATAGTTGATGGTTATTTTAAATCTTATTATTTAAATCCTATTGAGTCTGATATAATTCTAGATGATATGAAAAATAGATATATTGAAAATATATCCAGAGTATAGTCATAATATTTATTCAAGTTTCAGCTTATTAAATCCTTGTGTACGTAAACATGTACACAAGGAGGCGTGATTCAAATCAGTTGACGCCCTTTAAGTTTATGATATCACTTAAAGTGTTGATTTCATCTGATTTTGTGAACATAATAAAACAAAATGTGTCAACTGATTTGATCATTTTTTGAAACACACCGTTGAAACCTCATCCTTGAAAATTATCCCATTAGAGGTAATTTTGTTCCCTGGTAGAAATACTTCATCAAGAATTTTGGTATCTGAATTATTTCCACAACACCATAAAGTATCATCGTTTTTTATAACAAAAGTTGCACCTTCTCCAGCTGAAACAAATTTAACATTATCAGTTATTTGGATGGGTGTAAGTCTATTTGTCATCGTTCCATCGCCTAATTGAGAATAATAATTATTACCCCAGCCCAACAGGGTTCTATCATTCTTTATAGCAAAACTAGAATATTCATGTGCATCTACTGATAAAACGTTATCCATAATTTTAATTGGTGTATATCTAACTTCCGTAGTTCCATCGCCTAGTTGACCAGAACTATTATCTCCCCATGCAAAAAGAGTACCATCAGATTTTACAGCTAATCCATGAGCATCACCAGCAGCTATATCAACAATGTCATCCATAATTTTAATCGGTGTTAATTCATCAAAATTTGAATATCCGTCCTTATCTTGATCAAATCCAATATAAGTATCATTTCCATAGCTCCATAGAGTAGCGTCTTCCTTCAATATTAATATCATAGAAAAACCATGTGCAACCTTTTTAACATTACTCATAATTTTAGTAGGATATAGCTTTTCTATTTTTCTTTCATCTCCTAACATTCCATAATTTTCTGATTTATTTATTTTCCTTTGTAGGAAATTTCCATAAAAACTTTTTCATCCCCCCAATTACCCATAAAGATTGTTTGTGCTTTAGTTTAGATCGTGTTAACCGCTTTCTTGTCGGATCTGTTTTTCATTTTTTTTATCCTTTGTCATTCATTTCTTCAATTAGCAACTATGGTGAAAAAATCCACTTAATCCATTATTGTACAAAGCTTTTAATACTATAACGGTTTTTTTGACTGATTAAAATTTAAAAACATAGATATTGCTCCAATTTATACTGACGAGGTAAATGCTTGCCAATATTAAAAAAAGATCTAGAGAAATAGATCCTTTTTTAATTTAAATATGGTTCAACCGAGAATTCTGTGATTAAAGAAAATTACCAAAAATTACAATGGAAAATGAACATAAAATAAAAAATAAAAAAATGCTAAAAAAGTATAGCAAAACATCTGTTTTTCCTTTAAAATTAATTTAATAAAACAAAATTTCTAAAGGAGGGAAAACAGATGTCTATACAATATAATTTTATAGAAAAAATGATTAATATACAAGGACTAAAAATAAATTTTGTTGATAAAATAGGAGAAATAATACATGTAAATGGGGAAATTGAGAATTCTATTGGTGTGTGTCCAAAATGTGGGAATACAACAAACAAAGAGCACGATTATAGAACACAGAAGTATCAACATTTAGATATGTGTGGTCAAAATGTAATTCTGTATATAGAAGTAAAAAGGTATGTATGTGAATGTGATAAAGAGCATCCATTTAGTGAGATAGTACCGTTTGCAAGAAGATATCAAAGACAAACAATAGCATATGAAGAATATATATACGAGCTATGTCACAAAAACACGATAAAAAATGTATCAGAAGTAACAGGATTGGGAGAAGAGCCGGTTCAAAGTATATACAATTATTATGCAAACAAAGCAATTGAAGAATCGAAAAAGGAAACAGGACGAGAAAATATATATCTAGGAATGGATGATATCGCAAAGAAAAAAGGACACAATTATAATACAGTGCTATATGATCAAGACAGAAAAGAACTAATAGAGATAATAGATGGGAGAACGATAGAAGAAGTAAGGACAGCAATATATAAGATATTTAGCGAGGAAGAGAGGAAAAAAGTCAAAGCAGTATCAATAGATATGAGTTCAACATATGCAGGAGTAGTAAAAGAATGTTTTCCAAATGCGAAAATAGTGATAGATAGATTTCACATATCGCAACAATTACAAAAGCAGATAGATGAAGCAAGAAAACATATACAGAATAAAGCAAGAAAAGAGACAGGAGATAAATATATAGCATTAGGGATAAAATGGTCATTATTAAAGAAGTTTGAAGATCTAACAAATGAGGAAATGAATAAGTTGTTAGATGTATGTGAGGAGTATCCAGGGATAGGAGACTGTTTATACTTAAAAGAAGAGTTCAGCAAATTCTTCAAGATAGAGGTAAAGGAATCAGCAAATGCATTTATGGACTATTATATAGGATTAGTGAATGATTATGAAATACCAGAATTAAAAGAATTCGGAAAGACGCTAAACCACTGGAGAGAAGGGATATTGAATTACTATGACTATGGGATCAGCAACGGATTTGTAGAAGGAATGAATAACAAGATCAAGACAATCAAACGCAGAGCATACAATTATAGAAACGCAAATAACTATAGGACAAGGTTATTAGAAGAGTGTTCAAAATGTGCATAAAGAGGTAGTAGCATAGAAGTGCATATAAAAATTAGCATAAAAAGGAGGTGAAAATATAGGAAAAACAGGACACAAAAGAAGTCTAACACAAAGCTTACAAAAATATGAAAAAAAGTAAATAAATAGATTTAAAATTACGATACAAAAGTAAAAAAAAGGGTAATAAACTGGTAAACATTCATATGATTTACCAGTGTTAAAAATACAAATAAGTAATAATTTAGATTTTTTCACAAAATTCTCGGTTGAACCTTAAATATTTTTGTGCTTCTTGATCATCTAACTGAAATTTATCTTTTAATTTTTTTATAATAGAAACATCATCAATACCAAATTCTTTAAGAACCGATATCAGTGCCTGTATACCTTCTCTCCTACCTTTCTGTATGCCTTCCTGTATGCCTTCTTTCCTACCTTCCTGTATACCTTCTTTCATTAAAT
>Ga0209629_10000160_pt1 | contig 32577 bp, 10 predicted proteins | sample TergutCu122P5_FD_187286 | JGI IMG/M metagenome (GOLD analysis project Ga0209629, IMG submission 187286) | Cubitermes ugandensis P5 segment gut microbial communities from Kakamega Forest, Kenya - Cu122 P5 (SPAdes) (version 2) | ecosystem: Host-associated > Arthropoda: Insects > Digestive system...
AATTCCCGTTGTCTGTTTCTTAATTGTATTGGAAAGGGTTTTATTTTGCTGAACTTACGCGTGTGTATTAAATAAGTACAGTGCGGAACGTAGCCATAAGGAAACCCTCCCTAATATCATGGAGATGTCAATACCATTTCAGCTTCATATCCAAGAGTTCCCTGGGTTCAAATATAGGTCCGCACACCGGCAATCGTAATTGAGAACTTTGTTGGTCTTCCTATTACCCTTAGGGAAATAACAGAATATTATTTTAAAATAGGCCAACGACCGCTTTTTCCAGTTCCATTCTAATTCATTACGAACTGGAAAAGCGTAGTCCATTATGAAATATGTTAGTGGCTGAGAAACCAGGATTCATGGTTCCATTCCCGGCAGAAGAACCTTTCTCTTCCCCATAGCGTTCAGACCGGCTCGCGCGGGCCCACCCTGCTTCATATTCAGTGAGTACCGGCGGTAAAGCGGCCGGGACATAAAACCGAGGTTAAAATTTTGTGGAGCAACACATCCACTCAGATGCCTTCGTGCCCTGTACCGGGACACATATTCTCTACTTTTATCTTTTCCGTCCACATTCTTTTCAATTGTAATTCGATAATTATTGTGTCGTCCTATGCTGTCCAGTCTGAACAACTGACAGCGCCATTAAATTAACAAAGAAAATAATAATAATAATAATTGCGTAGAACTTCAAGAAATATTCCTGTATTCTTGTACAACGCTGAGTCTAGGCCTATATAAGCTACACACAGTTACAACAGGCTGAATATTAAATTAAGTAACAGTTTGTACTGCAGCAGCTTTCGAAATTTTTATAAATACAAACACGAATATTATAACGAAAATACAGGAGTGCCGAGTAGTAACACAGTTTCTTTTTTACTTCTAGTAATACTTGTGTTGAAGGTGACACTTCCACAGTACATACTGACCTGTAAGATAAACAGTATAGGCATACGGTGTCATAAGCGCTAAGTGCGCGGGCCCACATCTTCCAACACAACACCAAATCCAAAAAATAAAGAAAACCAAGCTGATGAAGAAGGCAATAATATAAGCATACAACAGCATCAGGCACCAAAAATCTTAAAGACTAGTTTTAAAAAATAGGTTAAATATCTTAATTTTAATTCATTTCATAAAATGTATCGACTTGTTTTTAAAGATTTCGATAATCACTTCATTCTACGTCATAAAAGACGTTTCTCAATTACAACGACCATTTTTGTGACATTATTTAAGGTAAACACAAAGGTTACAAATATGTTTTCTGAGAATCATACGAAATCCATAAATATACTTTCAGAACAAATTGCAGAAATTTTAAGGCACTTTCGCAAAATTGCGAAAAAAGACTATTAGCTTCGTCAGGTCTGTCCGTCCGCATGGAGCAGCGCGGCACCCACTGGACGGGTTTTCATGAAGCTTGGTTGTTGAGGACTTTTCTAACAATATCGGGTACTTTACATGACCACGTATGTACATTTATGACAGTATCTCGCCGAATTCTTCTTAGAATAAAAAGTTAAAAAAACTAGTAGAGGAAATCAGAACACACATATTGTGATCAGTAACTTTTTTTCTGACAATCCTACCGCTTATAAGGTAGTATGGAAATTTATGGTAGAGGCGGACAGGTCACAGACAAAATAATATGGCACATGCGCTTTTCATTCTGGGTAACTCAAAGTATGTAATACTTATTGTTTTTCCACGGCAATAATAGTTACGTAAACGTGCCTCTGTATTACGTTATATGTTCATTACTTCTCGTGTTAATTTTAAAACAACTGGTTCGTGTAAAAATAACTGTAGGCCTAATTCGAATGTTTAGCATACGTATTATTTATTTATTCATTTATTTGTGGTTTATTTAATGACGCTGTCATTATCTCAGTCTGCATGACATCGAATGATATTTCAACAGTTTAATTTTCATAAAACTAGACATGTCACACACAAACTATCGTAATATGTTCAATCTTCCGTGCGTTAATCGGGTTCATAATATAAAAACTAACCAACAAAATGTACTTCACTCTTAGTGATGTATTTTAATCACAATGTTCTCACCAACGCGAGAAAAGTGTGATTAAGTACGTCATTAACATTAAGTGTATTTTGTTAGTTAAATGTGTATTGTGTCACACACTACTTCATTTTACATGGGCACCGCTTGTTATGAACAGCGTCCCTTTTAAATTCTAAATTTTATAGACAACCCACAATCTGGAAGTGTGTTAGAATTGAAGTTTGAAAATTTTAAGGGTAACTTAAGGCGCAGTTGCCAAGAAGTACGATGCTTCTGGGTTTGCTTCCACGGAGCGTACAGGAGGCAGCTATGATGCCGAAACACATGTTCGTATATCTACAGCAGAAGTGTGTGACATGTTTATGGTTGTAAGAAGATTAAGTCGTGACTGTAGTGGACCACAGAAAATGTAGGTTTACACAATTTATATTGTTGGTCGGTACGGTGTCCTTGCATATTGACAGCTGTCAGTCTACTGCAAGGCCTGGTTGGGTTAGTATACCGGCATTTTCCTGGTGATGATCTGTGAGAGCACGAACAGCCGTACAGGATAGTCGGCTTCATGGCCGAAATGCAACGTATACTTCCTGAATTCCTATCAAAGGCTCTTGAAATTTTACCAGCTTGCTGGGTTTAATATGCACGTGCAGTGTAGTGTTTGAAGTGTCCTTACTTTCATCTCTTTTTAAATGCCACGGAATTGCTTATTTCTTTGTAAATTCCCGATTATCCATAGCATTTCCTTTGCGCTCTGCCAGATGTTAACTCTGTTTGAATATCGACATTTTTTATAATCATCAATATAAACATATCTCTGGCAAGGCAGAAGACTAAACATTTCAAATCACCATGTTATAGAAATGAGGTCAGACTCTTTCTGATTCTGACTAGGTCCCTTGCTGCCATCTTTCATGTAGCAAACGCGGTAGAGACAGCACTTAATGAAGAATATTACACGTATACTTAGAAAGGTGTGCTTCATGGCACGCCATAAATTCTTCCTTGCTCTAAAATTAAACTCTAAGTTCTTATCTCATATAAATAACATAATATATTGAGAAAAAGAATTGTAATATCAATTACTACTTAGCGCATTTTTGTTGCGTTAGAAAAAACTATACTTACGATTACACCATTGTATGTGAGTGTCCTCATTTCAAAAGACTTTTGAATAAATTTACCGGATCGTACGGAGTTTGGGATGAAAATTGTGCAATTATAATACACCCCAAAGTCACACATTTCATTTCATGCAGTGATACACAACATGGCGAACATGAGAATTTTTTAGGTGAGAACTGCACTTAATTTAGGATTCTAAGATGTTATATGGTGTAGGTCATCAAAAAAATACGCACATTTCTTCAGGAAAGATTTTATAAAATGTAAATAACCACATAGGAAACTTGCAAAATTGTATTTATCTTTCGATGTAGCAGCGATAACTCACGAAATACTGGAGTTAGGCAAATGAATTTGGTGTGAAAACATATCACAGTTAATAAAATATTGTTAGTGTTTTAAGAGTTACATCTTTAGACTAGCAGTTTTCACGGCAGTGAATTCCTCTAAGCATCCAAAGTTAGAAACATGATTACTTGCTGCGGTTTTAACGTATTTCATTCGTTCACCTCCCAGAAATGTTTCTAATTACACCTTCTTTGGAGCTGCAGGTAGAACGCGACCGAGTGAGAAGCCAGGCGTGACTTTCATGAGTGCAGTAGAATATTCAATGCTGAATACGTCTTGGCCTGCAACCTGAGATCTGAGCTGTAGCTATCCGCTGTCCCACAATCCTTTATCCAAACGAACACCGTAGGTGTGTCAGGATTTGTAAGATGCGTTTAATTTTATGCTCTTTTCTGACATTTATTCCAGAGTTTCTAAATCTTTCTCCTTTATATCCAGCACCATCGACGTTAAAATCGTCGTTTCGATAAAAAGTTATTCAAGGTAAAATATATCCCCATGAATAAATTAGCATAATTCTGCTTGTTGCTTCTCCTGGAAGGAAATGTATGCATGAAAATCCATAATATAGAAACAAGTGTTTGCTATGTAATTTGGTCAGACTGGAAACGCGATTTCAGTCTTCAGTGAAAAGTGCATACTATGACTTAACTGTGAGAATTTTAATGTTTGGAGAAAGAGAAATTGCGTTTTACAACCTTCGTACTTGTGAGTACTAATTTAAAGCTGCCACGAGAGTTATAAAGGTTACTAATTCACAAGTTATCCATATTATACTGTCCGTGCAATAAATATATCACCTGTGCTTGAATTTATCAATTTACACAATTTTCTTAAGTAACAAATTAAAATCTGGCGACAATGCCAAAGCATAAACCATCACTCATTTATTATTTTGAATAAAGGACAAGTGGCTGTAGTATTTGAAGATGCATATGTTTAGTCAGTTACTGACTGGTACAGCATCACACGATACTGCTTGGTTGAATAGCATGGAATTATTTTCATATGGGAATATAACACACATTGCTGAATTTGACATTTTAAAAAGAGGTATATGTGTATGTCTACGCATGTGTCGCTTAGAATGGACAGTAATAGCAACAAGGCTATGTTACGACGAATATTTCACACACGAAGGCAAGTAAACTAATATAAATGTTGAAGTTAAATGGCGGATAAGAATCGTCGTGTGGAACACCACAAAACTCGTATATTAAAAGGTAGATATTATTTTAGATTTATCGACATAAGAGTTGGTCTGAACACAGCCTGAATTTGTTGCTTAATTACACAAGAGACTTAATGTGATTTTTATAAGCTTTATTTATATTGTAGTGCACGGAGTAAGTCTTACAGTCCCTACTGACCGCGCATGGATACCTAACTCTCAAAATATAACTTTCTATTTCGGTATATCTAGAAGGTCTTTCAGTATTTGAAATATATTTTTAGAATTATAGGTGTTGTGGTGAGTAAGTGCTGGAATAAATTTGTTCCAATCACCAGATATGTTGACATTCTTTTAACAAGGTATAAAATTTAAACCAATTTATTTGTAACTTAAGAGTCACAGAATTTCTGAAACAGACAAATTTATGTTGTTATTTAAATAAGGAAAACCCTCCTTATACTGGGCTAAGAACTGTACGCTGTTTCATTTAGTGTACTTCCATGTTATTAAGACTACGTTAATAGGCTGTGTAACATTTTTAAGTAATGTTTCTTGTTATATGACAGAGGCGGAACTACATATTTTTTTGTCTTTCCACGGGCTTTTAACACCAAGGTAACTGTAACAACAAATTTCTGTACATTTATATCTTACATCCAGCTACAATTATGCGTCTTTTATATTCTGCTGCACTTTTCGCGGTCTGGTATTGCTTCTGTGTTCGAATAAGTGCCTATGAATTCAGCGACATACACACAAAAAATATCGAGGCAGAAGTTGCACTAAGTTCGTGATTAATATTGTGATATGTTTTAAATCTAAAATAGTTTCTGCTTCTATTTAAAATTTTATGTTTTCGCATTGCTGCTGGATGTCAGCCTTTTAAATCTTTGTAGTGTCTTTATATACCTCCAAGTTTAACAATAAAAAATTCTACGTTTTACCCACTGAGTACTTTAAGGATTTTATAGCTGTCTTAGAATAAGCATTGGCAGTTGCCATACGCAACGTCAACTGACGAGTTCTCACAACCGAGAAGGAGACTGCTGACTGCGTGGAACGGCAGAATGGATTATATTTCCTTCTTGAAGGGTTCAAATCGCTCAGTCTGTCTTCTTGCCGCGTGTTACGTGTCGAGAAGGGCTGAATATATTTCCATTGACGTATTAAGTTTTACCTATAATTCTAGTTAAGTTTAAAATTCGGTGATAATAAAAGACGTACGGCATGAAGAATTACACTCGTTTTTAAGCATAGTAATGTATATCAGACTGAAAAATATTTGAAGTAAAATTTGCAGAGAGGAATGCAATAGACACTTCAGTCTGTTATACTTCTCTTTATGTTGTACTTTTCTGGAAATAATTAAGCCAAGTGAGCAGCCTTGCCACGAGTGTTGCCTTAGCTTACTAACATTTGATCGCTAGTGTGGACAAACGTTTTGCAGGGGGGAGGGGGGGGACGAAATATAAATTAATTTGTTAAGACTAAAAACGAACTTAGTTTTATCAATTGATATGCCGATCCTAGACGCGGTCTAAGTTCTGCGATGTCAGGCAGCCTGTGGAACCGGTTCGGTGGTTCAATCCGGCCGGAGCATGGATGTTCGTCAGATGTTTAATGTGCTGTATAGTGCCATTACAAGCTTTACGATGAGCTTCCCTTCTTTCTGCCGGTCCTATATTTCGATTACTGAGGCGAGAGCTCGGATCTTTCTGTAGGGCTGTCATTAAATACAGAAGCTTGTAGGTACGACGTTCAATACAGATAGCTTATTTTACAATGCTGAAACATAATACCGCATGATGACCTCAATGTTAGAAAGGAATTCACTATCTATAAATTATGGAATGAGAAAATCACATTTTATGTAACATTCATCAGTTTTTATTACCAACGATCTTTTTGTTTCTTTTACTTTTGTGATTTCTGTTGGACTTACTACAGAATTTTTGCCTGTAAATTTCAGTTCTATATAACCACTTTTCGAAAGCTGAACTAAGAAATCCTCATAGAAGACGTAAAAACCTAAGCCATAGATTTTAGATTAGTTCATGTTATTTAAATATGCAGGAAAGAAATAACTCTGAGTAAAGATAACATACATTTTTTGTAAAATTACACGAAAATCGTATATCTTAATTGAACATTTAATTTAAGTTAGCAGTTTTAACCACTAAATTATTCTTTCCTTCTCTGTGTCTGAAATAAGCCGCCCAGCATTAAGTGAGGTGACGTAAAATTAATCTACGTAAAACTGAGTAATTTTTTTTTCAACTTAGAGCGTTTAATAATTCTCAAAACCGAGGCACTGATTGATCCTAAAGTAAGTTTATACGAATGCGTGTCACACCGGTTGTAATGGAGAAAATAATTTTCTAACAAATCGTCTCCATGTATCCTGTCTATACAAGCTGTTCTGTGTTTATTCTTGATTTCAAACTTTCGCCCTGTCCTGAATGTTGTATGCTTTCTTTTGGGTGATTCCCCGGTGTCTGAATTTTATATGCCGACGTTTCGAAACAGTCTGTTCTATCTTCATAGGCATGTAGGTGCGTGTAGAATCTACACGCACCTACCTGCCCATGAAGATGGAACAGAGTGTTCCGAAACGTCGGCATATAAAATTCAGACGCCGGGGAATCCCCCAAAAGAAAGCGTACAATTGTTCTATGCTTAGTTTGTTGGGGTAAAGAGGCAGAATTTTAAAGCTTACTAACGCCTGTGCTTCTCAGACACGGCGGTATGAGTGAACAGATTTTGATCTTATTAATACTGAATACAACGATGGAAGATGTTCAGTTTCATTTCGTTTTTAACAATGTTGATAATTAATTTATGTGACAACGATCGTTCAACTTCGGAGGTGAAAATTCTTACATATCATTTAATTTTATTTGTTACACAGTTACATGTGAAGAGTTTAGAAGACACGTAATATTTGTGTTGTGTTTCTCTTTTGTAAGAAAAATATCTGAGTAATTCAAGCAAATTTACCTCACACTTATGATCAGAGATTATATAAAATACGGTGTTCGGGTTATTCTGTGGCGCAACATCCAGATTTCCCCTCCTAAATCAAGTATTAGCAACTGAAAAAGAAACACATTTTCGCATTTAGCTTCATAATTTCGCGATCAAGTCTAAGCAACTAAAATTGTCAGTGCGCACAACACAGAGACATATGGGGAAATGGAGTTACATCTCCTCTAATTCTTAGCCTCGGCACTAGATGAAGTGGTTGGCTTCACGCTCTGACCATTGTATCCCTGGGGAAAGATTGCCCGTTACGCATTGAATAGAGGCTTAGTGGGCCCCAAAGCCTTTTTGAAGGACTTGAACAAAATAGCCACTTGCCGCTGCCAGAGTCGAACCACAATGCTTCGGCTGTGCAGCCCATAGTCTATTCTTTATACCGACTGTGCTATAAACCAAGATACAACAGCCAACTCACAACTGAAGGTATATTTGCCAACACTTGGGCTCCTTATACATTTCATTGCAGGCTTATGTGTTACGTATAAGTCGCAAAAATCGCACAGAATGATAGGGTCCAGTGGATAGCATTCTTAACATACGTTCCAGATATCATCTCAGAAGTCAGTTGTCCTAACTGACGGTTTTCGTCACTACCGCCATACAAACGTTGGAGTAGTGCCTGAAACTACACCTCCGTCCAAATCCTCAGGTCATTATTCACATTTCCCTATCATTCGATCCTGGAGCATAGGTAATCTGACATTAAAAGCGTCACTAAATGAAACAATAGTAGTAGTAGTAGTAACAATACCTTTTCTGCATATGCATGTGTAAAACATAAGCCTGCTATTATGCACACTGTATCGACGCAAATTTGAACTAAACGGATTTTCTACAACAGCATACACAGTTCTCTTGTGCTAAACGGTGGTCACCTATCGGTCTTGTGTAAAGCATGTTGTCTGGTTTACTACTGACAATGGAAAAAAGTTTGGAATGAAAATATCTTGGAACAAGCTCAGTAAATTTATAATTAATTTTCATATTTTGGTAGACTCTTCATGTTACTGTCTCTTCTTTCTAAAACAAGAAACAAATAAATTGTCGGTCCAGGTAATTCAATCCCCAAGGCTGCTTTGTATCGAGGGTTTGAGTTCAGTTCTTCCTAACGGACGCAGTTAAGTTGGCGTCTCCACATTCTCCGCCCGACGACGGAAACAGATCCCGTTTTTGGAGACTTTGCTGTTTGGAATACTCGACGATGGGCAAGTTTCAAAGAACAAAAATTCTGAAATTATCGGTTAATCCTGGCGTACGGCTAAATGTAATTTTTAAATGAGAATGTCTCTTCACTTTCCTTGACGGAGGGCACCGTACACGAAGTTAACTGAGTTTGTGTGAATTCAGTTGTGCTACCGCGCAAAATTTCAGGCTGGAAACACATAGGTTTTAGACACTGTGCCCTTGTTAAACCCGCAATCAAATCGTCATCTACCACCGCCAATTTACAGTACAACAGTTCTTCCCTCTTTCCTAGTTTGTTTTTAGACTGTCCCATAGGACAGGAATAGACCGTGCTCAGTAGGCTACAAATATTTATGTTATGTTTAAACAAGAAGTAGAAGCTGTTTCTGAAAAATATAGGAATATGGACAGAATGTACGTCAGGAAGAGAAAACTTGTGCTTCGTTGATGTCATCGCTGTGCTTTTAAAGCTACAGGGTTGTACGTAATTATTAAAATAACTAGAACACCTGCTGGACAAACATCCGAAGAAATTTCTTTTGATCCTTGGCAGGCATGAAAATTTTTCTCTTCTCCGAAGAGTAAAGACCGTTTCCGGGTCCCAGTCAGTCTCCTGTCTAGTAAGTAATCCTCAAGATTAAGTGGCCGGTGAGATGACCAACGTAGATTTAGTACTGATGTTAGAAATGAATTAAATTTTACTTCCACAGCCCTATATGTCTTTACGACGTGCAAAGGGAGACTTTACGTTTTCACAGTGAATAATGTTTTTTTTTATCAGAACAAACGGTATAACTCGTAGATTGACTTGTTCCTTCTGCACGTTCATGATTGGTGAAACTTTCAAGCAAATGGATTAGTGCAATAAGTGTAACAGAATATTTGCAAGTTAATCTTCATACAGATTTCTGCTAAACAAACAGAAGCCACCTTTTTCGTTTGTAAATATTGTAAAAATAGGAGAAAATTTAAAATAACTAAAGGTTGAAGTTTCATGTCCTCTCGGACATTACACTGTGTGGATTGGTAAATTGTTACCCACATTTCAGACGATCCTAGTGCTTTCACCTTTAGGACCATGCAGTCCTCTATGTAAGAGTCTGAAATGAATTGAATTGAATGGCATTTGGGCTCGAGCCTTCCCGGACCCCATGCACCTAGGATGTAAGAGTTTACCAGTCTAAACGGCGTAATATTCCAGAAGACCTGAATCTTTGTGCCCTAACATACTTGTAAAGCTGGGTAAGAATTAATTAATTCGAGGTCCGTCAAGTTTGATTTAGTACCACGGCGTGTATATATGTATGTATGTATGTGTGCATGTATGCATGTATTTTTATATATATATATTCCGAACGGTGGTAAAGGCTGGCACAGAAAGTCTCTAAGAGGGACGCGCACTCTGGCGGAAGACGCGAATGCAGCTCCCGTCATGCTGGTCCGAACCTTAACGCGGAAGTATTCATAATGAAAGTGCTGTCTAGGAAACTCGATGTAGCTTCCGATAAAGACAGCAAGCACAGTACCTTACCTTACATCAGGAATACTGCAATAAAATTGCTTTGAGAGTGTTCGGTAAATGTATCCCTCTTAATGAGTGTTTCGTTATTAGCCAACACCAAAGATATGAAACTGGAAATGTACTAATTGCAATTCATAACTGAACACATCGCTGTGGTACATCGTGTATATTTAATATTTGTTTCTTTTTAGGAACAACGTGTATAGATAACGACAACTTGCCGCTTGCAACGTTCTCCGTTATTACCTGTTGTGTACAAAGATTAATGTACGCAGTAACATGTAATGTTTTGTTATGGTATGCAGACGCTAGTAAATATATGAGTCATGTCAGAACAGTGTTTGAATTTTTCCGTGTAACAGTGTTAACAAACACAAAATCTACAGACTGTTAGGTTCATGTTCACTTTTCAGTTTTCCCTACACATACGGGTGCAGATGAACACATTTAGTGAGTAACAGTCTATGTCCGTTACGTTATGTTTATGTGGCAGCAAAATATCTAATAATCATGCTCTTTCAGATTACTTCATCTCTATGTCGTATAGTTTGCACTAACACGAACGGTCAGACATCTTGGAGTATTTCGAATTCGAAAAGTGGGCGGCCTGCGCTGTTTGGGCGGAGACTGGCAAAATTTTGACTCCAGAATTCGATGGATTTATATGAAATGGTATTGGTAATTCAGTTTGTTTTTGTTGGCTGTCTTATTGGCTTGATATTCGCTTTGTCAGAAGGGGGAGTTTTATTTATTATCTCAGAAAATTATTTAATTACACGTTAATAGGTAGGAAAAATGCCGTTGACATTTGCCAAATGCAACGGCTAGTATATGAAGAAGGAATAACGAACAGAATATGACAGTTTTCTGTATGAGTCAAGTGAGTTCAAGATTCAAGGACAATATAGCGGTTACGAGAACATTATCAGGGTTGGGGAAAGACCCCGACCTTTCGAAAACTATACTGGCTGGTGATGAGACTGAAAAACATAAGGCACCGTGTGACGCCGAAAATTAGCGTGTCCTTGATAAGGCCTCACTCAGCGAATTTGATAGGACTTACCGCATATTTATTCTAGGCAATATTTCCTTGTTAACATCTAGTATTTTTACACCATCAACACAACCTTTATTAGTATATAAATCTTGTTCACATTACCTCTGGCGACGAATGTTTCAACGTATCACCGGGCTAATCTATTAAAATACAGAAATATAAAAATGTAAAAATCTATAAATATAAATTTTCTAATGTCTATTTGATAGGAATGGAACCTCGATGCCTTACAAATTGACATATGATATTCTGTATTTGTAAGGTTTACGATATTTTTATTTTTATATTTTAATAGATTAGCTTGATGATGACTGAATAAGTCGAAATCTCTGTCGCTGTAGTTAATGCGAACAAGAATGATTTACAACTAACGTTTATGTTTGACAGTGTACAAGTACTGTTTGTTAATACAGATAACCCAGTGGGATGCCAGACGTCAAAATAACATTTCCTTGCTTGAAGAGACTTTGGACTGTGCGAAAGGACTGAGACGGCGATCGAACTTACGGTATGCTAGTACAGTCAGTCCGTGAAGTACCAACAGACATACAACATATGTGTGCGTGATACCGCCGATTGCACTTTCAGGTGTTGTGTAAATTACCTTTTGGTATATATTTCTCGTAACACTTGTGTTTCCAAGACGCAGCAGCCCCTAGTGGACAAGGATTTTCTCGTTATCTGGGCATCATGATGACACACCACTCTCGATAGGACTCTTCTGGACAAATGATGACCCCGACACAGAGATTTATGCATGACGACACGCAACATTCACAAGAGATAGACTTCCATTCCCCCGGCGGGATTCGAACCCGCAATCCCAGCATTCGAGCAGCCGCAGACCCACGCCGTAAAACGCGCGGCCACTGGGACTTTTAATAGAATGTCACTGTTAAATTTAGGTTTCTTGGCAGTTGTGTGCTTCTTCGTTTCCTTAAAATAACAGAAATTAGAGTACTATTGAAAGAATAGTATCTTCAGTTGATAATTTTTATGTAGACGATGAATATGTTAAATTATGTTGGAATAAGTATAGTAGCGTAAAGTATATTATTAAATTTGCAAGAAGCTTAGCGTTTGACCCAAAAATTGCTGATTTAGAACGCCTTACCTCTAAGCATTCCAAATTTCATTAAGTCGATTGTATTTTATTTGCTATTTAACCATTTTTTTTCCCGAAAGCAGCCATTGCACAGCGCCGACATAATTTTGAGTGGGTAGGTATCTGGAAAGATGCGGCGGTTCCCTCTTTACCTTTCGCCCACATGAGCAGGGACTCGAAACGGACACATTCCGAATAAAATTACTCTTGGTCCTTGGAAAGAGATCTTGCAATCAGTTATAAATGGTAACACGAAAAATACGTAAAATATGCGCATATCACAGAGCATATTCAGGCTTTTAAAGTTGAATTTCTTCGGAATTTGAAGAAAAAGCGGAAAGTGATGCGTCAGATTATCGGAGTGCGGACATATACAAAATTACTTAAGTCACCTAAGACAGTACTTTACCTTAATCCTGTCTTGTGGTAAAGATCACACTCATCGTCCGGATTTCTTCCTTTGGGAACACCCGTCAATTAAAAGCGCCCGATTGGTGCGGATGTTAATTGTGTCACTCTGCAAGTCCACATCTCACGAACACAGACACACACATACAGTCATGTATGTTCAGTTACCTGAACTTGATACCGTGTCTAAGTACTGTGACATTCTGGTGACAAGTACTCGCTCCTCACAGTCACTCCGCCCGGTCTTTCACGTCGCTTCTGGCCGATCTTAGTACTACTGTAGCCCCTAACCTACACCAACACTATTTCCCCCCGTCCTTACACCGATGTGAGCACGCTTCATCCCCTCCATTTTCCTTCAACCCCCTCTCTACACAAACCCGCTCCCCCCCGCCCAAAAGCAGAATCGACGGAGCCGCCATCTCATCTCTGAGTAGACACTGGACCACCTTCTGTATCAGGGATCAAAAACCGCCCAACAACTTCTACAGGCTGAAATGATGAAACAGAAAGTATTACAGGATCTGGGGAGATCAGACTTGGGAGAATTCTGACGACCACACCCCGATAATACACACAGTGAGGCGTGTCGAAAATGAAAACTAACATTTGATAGAAACATATCTTCTTCAATTAGTATCAGGCCCATAGAACCGAAAAGAACGACGGCGAAAAATTATTCCAGTAAACTGAAAGGTTTTCATGCGTCATCGAAAATGAAATACAACAACTTAATGTTGAATATCCTATATGTTTTGATTTGATAAAACGTTTGAATCGCGATATTAGAGCAAACAGGTCGTTGTCCAGAGTGCGAGAAATATTTAATATGGATATACACGAAGGTCTTCAGTAAGTTGCGTACTTATCGTGGATCAGGGTGGTTTTAGGCTCGATCCTAACATTAAGCAATAATCTAAAGAGCATTTATTTACTAATAATACGATTTTGTCAACAACCCATAACAACAACAAATCGCACGTTTACACGATTAGACCCACCTTGCGAAACGTCGTATCATATATTCAGCAAATAATGGACAGTATCCATATTCTAGTATAGGGTCTTCTTTATGAATCTGTTTCGTACAAACTGGTTTCACGCAGTCGGTATAGCGCATAGGCTACAGGATAGACATCCGAAGAATTGTGGGTGCAACAGCAACCACGGTATAATACTCTTGAACTCCTGATGATGGGCATAATGATGCCCGAAACATGTTGAGCAAGCAATAAGATCTGCAAATAAAAACCTCTGTTGCATCTAGTTGGCATTTTATTTCCACATATTAACGACGATGCACGGTCAAAATCACATCAAATCCGAAGAATTATTTGTCGGTATCCGTCATGTTAAATTTTCTCTTCTCCTTTGCTTCCAGACCGACTGTGGGGCCTAACAAGCCTTATGTTTTAGGGGTCTTTCCGGTAGGGTGAAGCGTGAAACTGACCACACACCACACTTACGGTAGAGTTTGAGAATGAATGGAGCTATATAACCCGATCCTCCATATGTCTCCGGGGTTTTCTTAACAGAGAACCGTCATATTTTAATAATCTCTTCCACAGCAACTTTTTTTGCAGTTTGTCTGTGACGTAAAGACGTCTCTGTCAATAATTAACCTTTTGAAGCCTAATACCCTTAGGCTTCAAAAGGTTAATTAGGTTCCACAAGGTTTAAAGTTCAAAAATTCTACGTTGTGTTCACGATATATTTATATGTTTTGTGTAGATCTCAGAATAAACCGTAACTTTTGCCTTATACAACGTTAACAGATTTTTTAGGCGCCTTCGCAAAATTAGATTCTTTATGTCTGTCTGTCTGTCAGGAAGAAATAACTCTTCTCCCACTGGATGGATTGGCAAAAAAAAAAATACATTTGAATATGATGTATGTGTGACCGTGCATCATATATGAAAATGACGGGAGGTACCAACTTGATGCAACAGTTATGATTTATTATCATAAATAACTCTACATGTTTCGGACATCTATATGTCCATCTTCAGGAGTGCAGGTTGTGTACTGCATACCATATGCAGTAGTACACAACCTGCACTCCTGAAGATGGACATATAGATGTCCGAAACATGTAGAGTTATTTATGATAATATATCATAATTGTTGCATCAAGTTGGTACCTCTCGTTATTTACATTTGAATATTTTTCGGAAACCTGTCAAGAAAATTCAAGTTTCATTAAAATCTAACCAAAATAACAGATACTTCACATGAGGACCCATATACTTTTTTGATCATATCTCGCGCAGTTCTTCTTAGATTGAAAAATGTTTCGGACAAATATTGTAGAGAGAATCAAAATAAACATTTTACATTCCATTTTTTTTTTCGAAAATCGTGCTTTTTATGAGATAATGAGCAAAAATACTGTAGAGCCGTGCAGGCCACAGATGACAATACGGCGCATGCGCATTACGTACTGGATACCTAAGGCTACACACACACACACACACACACACACACACACTCAGAATACGTTACACTTATTGTTTTTCTACTGCAACAATGGTTGCCCGAAAAGGCCTAAGTGTTCCATTATACATATATTGCCTGTCTTGTTATAACTGAGGTGGAGAACATTTACTGTGCGGTACGTACAGAGTCCTTTTGGTAAACAGATACGTTTTGTGTCAAAAGGGATAGTAATGGGAACTTAGGGAGCATAAAACCCAATACATTTCTTATACAATAGCACAAATATGTACCGCTTGCTAACAGTTTATTATACACTAGCAAATATGTGTACGGCTTACTAACAGTTTTTTATTCACTAGAACAAATACCTACCGCTGACCAACAGTTTACCATACACTACCACAAGCTTACTGCTTATTGTACACTAATACAAATATATATAATATATACAGCTTAATAACAATTTATTATACACTAGTGCAATACCGCTGAAAATATTGCCGTCTCTAAAATTATATTTGATCACGCCGCATTTATTCAGCAGATTCACTCAACACAATTCATCACACGAGGCACATTTTTACATCGCGATTTCACCGAAAATGCAATCCGCGGACTTGAAACTTTCTGGAAGTTCAGCTACTTTTATGCTAAGAACAGTAATAGACTACTTACTACGCGTTGCTGCTATCTGCAAGAGCATTATGCACTTCACTGGAAAACGGTGGACGTTGGTACACAGACTCAAACATACCATCCACTCATATGTGTATTGCTATCTTCTACTCCTATTCGTAACTACAAAATACCATGTTTAAACACTAAGATCCACACCTGTTAATTGCTATCTTCTACTACTAGTCATAACTACCAAATACCATCTTTAACCAATATGATAATTAAAGCGCTTTCATATCTACCGAGTAATAGGCTTTAGTATCTCACAGACGTGCTTTTATCATAAAGTTCTAGATCTTTATTGCAGTCACAGATTTGTGTATTATTACACGAATCAGAAATACGTGGGATATATATTTGGCATTGGTATTATCTGCCCCTAAATAAGTATTTGGTGGAAAACTGTCTGAAATTGAAAGATATTATGGTCCCTCGGGATTGCTTTTTGTTACACCAGTGGTGCACAATTCTGGGCGTCAGGTCACCATGGAGACCATGAACGGTGACGCCTAATGTTTGTAGATTCTCAACATGGAACTTGCTTCATGTGCCCCTTCTGGCGCCTAAAAGTTTGAAGTGGCTCCTTAGATGTCGGGAGATTTTGTGCGGCCTTGCATTTACTGTGATAAATATAAAGTTCCGTATTAAATATACTTATCCTCCACTTCTTCTTAGTCCACTTGACCGTTGAGAATGAAGGCAATACGTTTCTTCTGAAACGTCGGGAACCATTGGCCTACCAACGCAGCGTCAAGACCGGAACCCCAATTACACCGCTGTGAAAACCTCAAAATCTGCAACGCTAAAAGTCGCGATATAACTATTTATTATGTAGCTATTCACGACTGCAGTATATCTCAGTATACTGACTAGGTTACGGTCTCGTTGACTAAGGAAGTGGTAATCGATGCCGGTCAGGACCGGATATTTCTCTCTTCTGCATAGCGTCGATATACGTGTGGGGACCAATCGACCTGCAGTTCCTTGCATATGGAGGCGTGAAGCTAACCACTCGCATCTACTGCTGAGATAAGATTGATTGGATCTATAGCTGCACTCTTCATGGCACGGTGTTGCATTAAACACAGCGACAATTATGACTAATCTCTCTAATGCCAGTGATTGTTATTGAGTGTCTTAATTGTATGACTATATCTGTCTGCTGAGTATTGATGACTTACACTTTGATATACAGGCATCAATATTTCGACACTGAAGATGGGGGAATTTGCTATCCAAAAATGTAAAGATTAAGATATACAGAACTACAATTTTGCCTGTTGTATATGGGCGTGAATCTTGGTCGCTTACATTGAGGGAGGAACGTTGGCTGAGGGTGTTTGAAATTAGGCTGCTGAGGAGAATATTTAGGCTTAAGACGGACGAGGTAAAAGGGGAGTGGAGAAAACTATATAATGAGGAGCTTAATGATATGTACTCCTCACCTAATATTTTTCGTGTGATTAAATCGAGAAGAATGAGATGGGCGGAGCATGTAGCACGTATGCGGAGAGGATGGGTGTTACACAGTTCTGGTGGGGAAACCTAAAGGAAAGGGGCCACCTGGAAGACCCATGCGTAGATGGGAGGATAATAAAAGGTGGATCTTCAGGAAGTGTGTTAGGGGGGCATGGAGTGGATTGATGTGTGTCAGGATAGGAATAGGCGGCTAGCACTCGTGAATGCGGTAATTAACTTTCGGGTTCTATAAAATATATTTAATTTATTGACTAGCGAGAACCTGTTAGCTTCTCAAGAAGGACTCTGCTCCATGGAGTACGTAAGTAAGTGAGGTGGGGGGACAATTTCCCTTTAAAACGTTGGTACCTATCTACCAATCTGTAGTGCGTCATATACTAGAATGCACACATCGTCAACATCATCTCCGTCAAAACCTGGAATCTCAAAATATCTCACTCAGTGCATTTCGCATTCCCAGAAACTACATGTTTCGAGCAATTCCATGTCCACACAGCCCTTTTGCGTCCTCAATATCCCTCTTTCACTTGCAAATAAAGTTAAAAGGACACAATTATGATATCTGAGACCAGAACGACAGACAACTGCAGGGATGGCTACAGAGAATTCTTCCTTGCTTCTCTCTTCAAAATCACATTCGGACGTCACTGGATTTTTAAAAATTTCCATTCGTATGGTATCTTTCAATAACCTGCGAACAAACTGTCTCTCTAACGAATTTAAGGAGCATTGCGTTGTGTACTTTAACGCACCCATCATCCAGCAGAATTTGCTTCAGTCCGTGGTCATATCTCTGCCACCCTGAGTTGATTGTGACGTTCTGTATTGCCTCCAGTGGGAGAGGGTTAGGATAGACAAAAATCGCAACAGTTCTGTCCCCAGTTTCTTCATATACTCGTATATTTCCTTTCATGGCTGGACAACTTTAATGGGTTTAGGTCTCCTCATTGTAGAGTTTTCGAGACCACACTCAGAAACACCACAATCGGTAGAACTTCTCTGGACGAGTGATCGGCTCGTCGCAGAGACCTCTACCCGACAACACAAAACACAAGAGACAGAATTCCATGACCCCGGCGGGTTTCGAATCCGCAGTCCCAGCAAATGAGCGGCCGCAAACCCACGTCTTAGATCGTGTGACCACTGGGATGGAAAAGTTTCTTCATGTGATTCATGATAATCTTAATATATTTAGCCGAAACAAGTATCTTCTGACGGCTGCTACAGTCGACCACCACTTCAATAATTATGAAAATTAATTAATGCTGGACTCTTAAAAGGAATGAGTTCAAGGCAATTTTGAATTATGGTGGAAACTTTGTTGTATATTTTCGTTCCTCTTCTATAAATACCGGGCAAGATTTTAGATTATTAATGTAGATTTTTGAGGTGCATTTTTAGTGACGAATTAAGACAAGTTTTGGAAGGCAGAAGGAATGGAGGGACTGAAAAAATCTATGAAAATTCTTAGTGACAGAAGCAAGTATCTTCCAAATAAAAGTCAGAGGTGTTATATTGAGACAATTTGCTCGTTTACCAAAGAATCCCACTAAGTTGATGTAACTTATTCTCACATACGTTTTTCGAAATGTTTGTGCAGAAAATGATGGAAACCCATAGTGTAAAAAGTGCTGCAATTTACGTAACTGCAAATAAACTCATAACTAGTCGAGGTTAAAGATATTTATAACCGTCAAGATTTTTACGGCGATGAAGATGTATGTCTTCTGCTGAGCCAAGTTATTGTGCAAAGTGGCGTAAACAACAAAACGAAATTAGGATAAGATTAGATTAAAAAATGAGGAGATTAGTATTTTATACTCTTCATTCACTATCGTTAGGATGATCAGATTAGAGAATAAGGAGTGGGCGGGGCAGGGTGCACGCACGGGAAATTTTATGCGGAACACAAAAAAAGAGACAACTTCGAAGACCAAGACGTAGATGGGAGGTTTTTTCGTATAGAGGTCTTAGAGAAATATTGTGTGAGGATATTATTTATGTATAACTGTGCGTCGTCGAGAGATAAGTTTGGGCATTCAAAAGTCAATAATTGGAAACGTGGAATGTATCACTTGTTTTGTGATATGAGGCACTGTTCTAGCAGTTCACCTGGATTTACTGAGGACAACCATCAAAGGTGTGAATCACGATCTCCTGTTTCCATGCCAAGATTTGAAACCTGGATCTTCCAGATACTAAAATTGAATTCAACCCTGCAGATTGCGACCTACGGTCTAACATTATTCCTCCTTCGTCAGACGGACTTACTGCTCGTAGACACTTGTAACGTTATCTCGTAACGTAACACCGTATCGTGACAGTGTGGACGCGACTCGTGACCGCGTATCGTATCAAAAGTTGGTTATGCGGTCACGTTACGGGCTTGTTAGGTGCGATGCCGGTATTTCGCCGTCGCATCAAAAGGACGATAAGGTTACGGCCTGAGCAGGTGTGGACGGGCAACGTGACACGTAACGTAACCAACGTCCGCTCCTCTGCCCTTCTTTTCATTCCTGGTGCTTCTGTCTTGAACAGTGGTGCGAATCTGTTGTGCTGTGTGGTTTCTTGAGCGTCTTGGTAACTGTGAAATGGAGTGGACTCAGGAAATTTCGAAGAAGTACTGCAGGCTAACGTACGAATCACCACTTGCCAAGAAACGTAGCGTTAGTGCCAAAGTTTCTTGAACAGAAATGGCTTTCCTGAACGCTGTGTGCTTTTTCGAGATTTTTTCTCCAGTCATATTAATCAAAAATTCAAATTCACTGGGAAACATTCTGGTGAAAATCTTATATAATCCACTGACCGACTGAAAATTCAAGTTTACCAGCAAACTTGAACCGCTGTACACTTCCCTGCTTGTGTACGGTTGCGTTTGCGTTTGCCACCACTGTCGCTCTTTCCTCTTTTTCTTTAAAGCGTAATGTGTATAAATGTACAAAGCCGCTGCTAGCTGCAAAGACATCGCTCGGGCTCCCGTGACCAACTGGGAACTCCGTGGTGTAACGCTCGTAGGTTACTACGCCGTGAGGTACGGGATGAAAGTTCAGCTCGTAACTCCATATCGTGTCACTCACTTACAACGTTACGAGGTTACGTTACGCGGTAACGTTACAAGTGTGTACTCACATTTACAATTTTCTGTTATGCTAACGGCATTGGATTTATCTTCAAGCCATCGTTGTACTATACGTAAATATGCTTGTAACTTCTCAGAAGTCTGGACATTAAGGATGGTACGCTGAGTAAACTACTGTATGTTTCATGATGAGTCTCTTAACAATTTCAGATAATCTCTGTTTATGTTCAACCTAATTACTCCGTATGGTGACTACACTACAGAACGGACAACCGATGAACCGTCTTTAGATTGCCATAGAAATAAGAAGTGTTTCTCTTCTCCAAAGCTTCCAGACCGCCTCTGGTGCCCACCGAGCCTCATGTTCAATTGGTACCGAGGGCTGTTTGTCCTGGCGTACAGCAGCCAAGTCTTTAACCTGTCCGTTCACTGTGTTTGGTGCCGAGATCAGGAATGAGTGTTGCTTGCTGTACCTCCACTGCCTTATGGCATTTCTGAGGCGGGACGAGTTGGTGCAGTTGGTTGAGGCACTGCGCTACAAGCCGGAAGGTCGCGCTTCGGTTCCCGATGTTGCCTAATTTTAACTCAACCAGGAATATTTTCTGAGGAGCAAAGGCGGCCCGTGCGTAGGGCTGACAAAATTACCCCCTTCATATGCCGATTGTCTAGAAAGCTGGGAGCCTTAAACTCCTGGAACCCTATGGGCTGTAATAGGTCTGTACAGGGATTGCTCTAACTTTTTACCTGCAATAGTATTTCTAAAAAATATGACTGTAGGAAAAATTGTTTGGCCGCGGGTTTTATGTGGTGTTATTCGAAAATTTTAACGTCTAAAAATTTGCACCTAAGTTATGGGTTCTTCACAGACATTAAGGCCGTGCTGATAGTGTCAGTAGATATACAGGAAGTACTACAGCCATGCAATAGGAAAGCAGGCTTTAAAAGACTGCTGGATTCACTGCGTAAAGGCACTATGCTGTTTCTTGCACCAGACATAATCACAACACTAGCAACACTAACACCCAGAAGCCTAATGTCGATAGGGTAGCAGCTGCCCCTATTTTGTGTTCAGGAAGCCATGTATCTAAATCTCGGCCAGGAAGCATATTATTAGAGTGGCTTTCTTCATTCTCTCCACACTAATGCCGAGGTCTTAGCTCAAAAGAAGCAAGACCACTTCTTTTCACATTTTTCCAGTATATTATTCACTAATCATTCAAAAATTCTACGCTTTATACTCCAAATTTCTGATAGCGTCGTAAAACGAATTGTAAATAAATACCAGGGAATGCTTTCAACGATATGTTGATCATCATACATTTATTTAATCCCTTACAAAATCCAGCCTGATAGAAAATATTCGATATATTAATGTAAATTCTCAGGCCATTTTGCGGGCCGTAATGAATTTGGTCAAGAACTGCGTGCCGAAATCGACCTAGTTTATTGTGGTCAACAAAGCAAAGTCTGCTCTGTTATCTCAGCATCTGGTAGAAACAGCTTGATTATTTGTTTACTTAGATTCAGTCTTGACCGTGTCCGGATATTTTGATTTCTTTATTAGGATCCATGTTCCCGACCTATCTCAACATGCGGAAGGTATGGAAATACTCAGAAACGTTAGCCAATGAGATATCAAAGTGGGTAAGAAGTAAGTACAATGAGAAATACATTCGAGATTTCAGTCGGGAAATCTAAAGACTCGGGGCCTCTTTGGAGGCCTGTATTTGTCTATTTAAAACGCGAGTAGCTCAGCCTGTATAGTGATTAGGCCACGGACTGACAGAATAGAGACTCGGATATCGATTCCAAAATCTGGTAGATTTTCCTTTTCGTCACCGTCTTTGTAGTCATTGACTCTACCTCCAAAACAAGGCCGCGGCTTATACTAGGCTGTAGTGCCAATCTGTAAATTGTTTATAAAAGTGAAGCTTTAGTTCAATTTATTTACAAGCCTGACGATTTTTCAGAGTATGTCGCGTCGGTAGTACGATGGTTGGTGAAAGACGACTGAAAGGCAACTGGAAAGAAGCGCTCACAGCCTAGTGGAACTACTGTCCGACAATTCGTCTGCATAGAATAAGGAAACTGTAAAAGAAGTCAGGATTGTCGGTGCCCGGGCTGAAGTTTGAACCGGCCACCTCCGGAATACAAGACATAAGCGTTACCTATAAAACTGCTCAGTTACTTACATTGTATCTTTAACGACGCTTTAAACGTTATTGCAGAATAAATTGGAAGGAATGAGAAATAAGCGATCCTGGTTTAATCTGAGATACTATAAGGGAACTTGTTTGGAGGACCTAGGAGTAGATGCGCGGAAGTCTTTAAAACGGATCTTAGAGAAATAAAATGGGATGGGGGATTGCAGACTGGATTCATCTGGCCCAGGACGAGAAGGACAAGCTAATAAACTTTCGGTTTACACAAAATTCAGAGAATTTCTTGCGTAGCTGACAGATTTTGCAGAGTCGAGTAGGATGGACAGGAGACAGGGTGCCCTATTATGACTAAAATGAACAGAAACGATATCATTTTTACACAGTATGTGTTACACAAATTGCTGTACCTGCAAATCTATGTAACTTATGTTTAGATGTTATTTGAATAACTCTAAAGTTAATTAGACTTAGTCATTTCTCAGTAATAAAGACTGTTTTAGACTTTATTATTTAGTGTGTAACTCAGAAAGAGATGGTTGCTCTAAAGACATATAATTTATTTACACATATTAACCTACTGCAAGAAATAGCTCCCAATGCAAGGCCCGATGTTGATTACATTTAAATAGCTGTCTGCAGCGGTGCTGCTCCTCTTGTGTTCAGCTGTTGCGCAGTTAGATTTTATACTGACTCACCGGCCATTGTTACTGAAATGTTTCTTATCTTACGCACTTAGCGTAAATGTTGGGATGGTGTCTCAGATGAGGTCACAACCGCGTACTGATCCTTCGGATTCACTATCTTTAACTTACCTTAACACAATCACTTTATAGTCTTTAGCCAATACAATCAATTAAACCGTAAGTCAGTACGTAAACTGATTAAACTCGGCAAAGCAGAACTACAAAAAATTTTGTGAAGAAAATATTTTAAACATTTGAAGACGGGTTGTACCTAATTATAGAAATTCAGTTCCTACGTCACAGAGAGCAAATTCCGTGCCCATTGAGAGACTAGCCGTTCATTGCTGTATGGGGATAAATTGCTTTCTATTTTTCACATTGGGCAATGAAAACTCTGTTTATGAAATTTTCTACATCCCACGCTGAAGTCATGTGGACGTTCAATTGCCGTCAGAATTTCAATTTTAATTTCCTCTGTTTGTGTGCGGCGCTTCCCTGCCTTCAATTCGTTACAGTTACTTACGCCAGACATCTGTTAACTAAAGACACCAACATGTAGGCTTGACTTAAAATAAACATGGAATCAAAACCGTTAATTTTCCGAGACTTGCAGCTAGATTCTGCAGTATGTTGTCGATGAAAATTGCACTGCCCTTGAACAGCCATATTCACTTGTAGCCGCCATGACAAAACAGAAGACTAGTATTTTCCGGAGAACAAATAACTGTGCTAGTTCGAGTCTGTACGAATCATATTAAACGTGCGAGTACACTGTGTGGAAAACGCGGAATTCCTTATTGTTTGTCAAGTGGTGTGTATAGTTACCGCTGAGCTTAAATGATTGATTATTTCTGATTTGAAAGATTGCATTTCCTAAGAGCAAAAGTAAATTACGTAAATGTTTTTCAGTCCCTTAGTGGACATTAATCAGCCTTTATGGACGACATTCTGAGGGTTTGTGTATTTTAATTTCTTTTTAAATAAATCCTTTTCATTAATTCGCGTAATTTTGTAACTTAGTTCATGAAAAGATTTTCTGGTTAATTTCCAATCCAGGGCTCTGTCCCTGGGAGGAAAGCGGCCAGCGTGTGAGGTTCACATTTCACCTCAATCCAGTGCCGAGTTTGATAAATAGTGGATCTTATACCTCCCCTCCCACATACACCTTCATGGCGTGTTAATTAAGCACGGTAACAACATTACCTTTCTTTCATCAAACATTCGCCTGACAAAAAATATGTCTAATAAAAGTTACTGATATCGACAAAATACAGCACGCGTTACGTCTTAAACTTACATGGGTTTTTCAAATTATAACTCCGGTAACATGCATGGAAATCGAACAGGCCTAGACATGCTTAGCGCTGTCCCCGGACTTGTTCAGCGACATATAATGAATCCTTTGTGGTAAAGGGATGATATTAAGAGAAAATAACTGGTACAATACTGCATCGCCTGTAAAGTATACGCCGTTGAACCCGCCGTCCAAGTCCCTGTCGGAGTGACACGGTTCTCCCGGGCGTACAGCCGTGTAAATTCAGAATTGATGTCGAAAGTTTCGGCGACCGTTTCTGTCGCCATCTTCTGGGAATTATATCACTGGCTTGTTGCTAAGCTCTTCCTGTGATATTTATATCCGTATAGACTAGATGTCATCTACGATTGCCTGATGCTAAAGAATTCTGAGGACGTTTATACGAAACTGGGCTCCACGCAGAGCATGTTTTCACACTGTACGTAACGTCATTGGCTACAGGTGACAGTTGGCGTCAGTGCCGAGATTATTATATTTACCTTCGATAGTTATCCCCCGACACTCAGTGATCTAACGTCAAATAACATTTAAAAATGGGTCTCAAAACGGACGAGTGAACGAATTTGATAAAGACTTTCGATAAGGAATTACTTTTAAGCTTGTCTACCTTTACAAATATGACTAGTGTTGGTTTGTGGGTAGATAAGTTTACCATTGTGGTAGGATCTTGGGACCCCTTGAATCCTGCTGATTTAAGGCGTCAAGAGTGAGACCTACCGGAAGTGGACAAGGAAACAGAGATGTTACCTGAAGAAGAATTGCTTGAATTGTAAGGGGTGGAGACAATTTCATAATGAGGAACTTCATGATTTGTAATGCACACAAAATATTTTTCTGGCGATCATTTCAAGGTGAATGAGATTGGACGTGGGTGTGCATGTGCACGTAAGGGGGAGAAGGGAAATGCACAGAATATATTAATGTAAAACTTGAAGAATGAGACCAGTTAGAAACCCTAAGCGTAGATGGAAGAATGATATAAAAATTGGTCACACAGAAGTATGATTTAGATCATGGACTGAATTCGTCTGGCTCTGGATAAGCGGAAACTTTGAAAAATCTATGGGCTTTCGATTTTAAGAATATACGAGGAATTTCTTGGCTACCTGTGAGTTTGTTAGCGTCTAAAGATGGATTCTACTACACAGAGTTAATTAGTTGGTTGCTTAGTTAGTTAGTTAGTTAATTAGTTAGTTAGTTAGTTAGTTAGTTAGTTAGTTATGTAGGTAGGTAGGTAGATAGGTAGTTAGTTTTAATTTTACTCTTTAACAACAGTTTTGTGTTGATTAAACGAAGGTAGGTGAGACGAACCGTCCATTGAGAACTAGAGATGTACGCAATTTGTGACTGACAGTGTCACGAAATTCCAAGTTTCGGATTGAAAAATGATACCATAAGGAATCCCAACCGATCTGGATGGGGGGAAAACTGATTAAATTTTTTCAGAGTTGAGATAAATTATAGGGTCTTGAAGAGATCGTGACGATGATTTGGGTTCTGTAAAACCAGGGAATTTGAAGAAACAAATTTTCTGGCATGTGAAGTCTTGTAAACTGGAAAACATTTGTAAATGTTTGGAGGTTTCGTAGTGTCTTGTATTCAGGGTCAAGCAGACCACAGACATGTCGACATGCCCTAATATCCCAATACACATGAGTCTTCCCAGCATCAATATGAAAACCTCAAATTCAAAGGAAACTTATTAAGCACCTGAAAAATAACCAGCTGTTAAGGAAAAACTTCTACTACAGGAAAGGTTGATTTTTTAATGCTACTTTGGTTAATTTGTTTTCTTTTTATGTTTTTATAAATTGGTTTAATTTCCTATTTACTCTTATGTCTTCTTGCATAGTATTAGGTCAATGCGGAGAAGTTTACAGATAGGTAAATGTCATCCCGCAACAGGTAGACGTGGCCCAAGGGGTTCCGGGTAGGTTAAGGCCCCGGATTTTCTTGACTTTCGGCACTACAAGGGTGGTAGTTCGTCAGCCAAACACACCGGCCGCCTTTACCCCAGGAGAAACCCCTGGTACTCATTTTCGGAGGCTGAGTCGACCTCAGGGCACATGGTTCTGTCGGGGGTACCACGGAAAAAACACCCAGTGACACCACTGGGAATCGATCCCGGGACCGTCTGACTAGTAGCGCAGTGCCTTAACTACTACACTACCCCAGGCCCAGTTTACAGATAGCCTTTTCTTATTTGCTCTTTATCGTTCCTGGTGAACGTTATTGTTTATCTGTCAAAATATAGAGCGAATTTGTAGTCATCAAAACTTTTTTCCAGATTTTTATCAATTTTAATTTTTATGTGGATAAGTGTTCAGCACTAACCGTCGCAGAACTGATGATTTAAAAAAGGCACTATTGCAAAAATTGCTTTCGGTCTACACGCAGAAATATTAACTGCTGTAATCGGTGGCTTTAACTTTCAATATCGAGAGGCTAACTCATACAAAAGATGGCATATTAAACACGTTGTATACTGATGACTATAATTTCTACGTGTAGAGCAGTTGTTACGATAAATGTTGTAGTGTTCGTAGATATCCTTTTAGTTTTATTACTATGTCAAATAGTTTTATGAGTAAAAAATTGCGTGCACAGAGTTCTAGTAATCTTCCAACTTCATGATGCCAACAACAGAGCCGCCTTACGATTTACATTGTGTAACGTCGTAATTGCCGATATTAAAAAAGTTGAGATATTAACAGAGAAATAGAGATGCAAGCACCAGCTAAGGATCAAGTTATTTGCGCTTTTATTAGACGGGTACGTGCATAAAGCTTAACTTTCAGCTAAATTTACAAGTACATAATTCATATAATAAAAGTATCGAAATTTTCACGCCTCCATTTATCTTGGTTCAGTACTATAAGAAGTTATTGAAGATTGCTTTGAATATGGTGCATAATACCCAAATAAAACCAATTTAATATGCAGGAATTTCTCTCAAAGTTGGTAGTTGCTCTAGAGTTTGGGTTTGTTTACGCGGAGCACCGGTAGAGGGTTTTTAAAATATATTCTTTTAAGCCCGTTACTCAATTGTTATATTATATTTATGATATAATTAATAGGTACAATGTTTCGACGTTCTTTAGCAGTCAGATTATGCCATAGACTTGAATATTTTTGTCGTTTTAAAAGAAAATCTCGCAAAAGGCAGTACGTGTGTTCTTGTGTGCGTGCTTGTCTCGACAGCAACTGGATTGATTTTCATGAAACTTAAAACTTCATCACTTATATAAAGTACTTAATGATGTGATAGTCTGGGGGTATATCATGTAGTCTGGTTGGTACCAGTATTTTGGAAGAGTCTAATGCATTGGTCAGTGTCCTGGTTTCACAACCCACATCACAATATTAACAATTACCGGCAGGAAAGCGTCGTTTTCCTTTGCCTCTATGGGTTAATGTGTTTTCTAGTGTGTGTAGCAGTGTGTATCGGAATGTCAGTACAGACCGAAATTTCGATTTGAGCATGACAGTTGGCCAACCGATGATGTATATCAGAGGCCAGTGTCTTGAAATCCTCATTTATTATAAATGTTTCTATTCAAAATGCAGAACGCATTGTTGCCCGCTTGAAATAGCCTACTTCAAATATCACTGTGATGAAAACATAGCGACATGAAATTACATGTTCCAGAAAATTGCAGTAGCGCTAACAAATTCTGGTTTCCGTGTAGTTAGAATTAACCAGATTTGCGTTTTGTCACCTTTTATTCAAACTGCGGAAATATCGTTTTTCTGAATGTTCTGATTGAACTTAGTAGCTTATGTAATATTTTTTCATCGCCAAAATTTTAACGTTCGTGTGCATTTTTGTACATGTATATTTTAAAGTTATCGCGGTAACACCAAATGCGGTACTTGTTTATAAATACGATACCTGAAGCTCTTTGCTGTAGACCCTAGAAAAAAAGTCGTTGAAACAATACGACCCATTTACGACATGGTAAAATATGTAACTTTAGGTTATGCTTTCTAAATACACAGAAACCTACCTTTCGTTTTTCCGGTAACAATTACTAATTCTTCTTTATTTAATGTTACACTTCCTTTCGGGACCGAAATCCTGTTGAAGGGAAGGTGACGAGACTCCATTAGCCTTAAAGGTTCACGATTGAAGTTCGCTGTGTGTCTCAGACGCGACCGTAAACAACGTGTCTTGTTCTCTGGAGAAAAAAAGGCTAGGGATACCAGTATTATAAGTCTTACGATAAGATGAAGCCAAATGGTAAATACTGAAGCGTGGGTTACACCAGAACTGTCTGTGGTAGGAGAAGGTTTTGTCAAATAACAGTAACTGAGATGAGGTAAATAATTGAGGCATGAGAAGGGATGAAGTAGACAGATTTTCAAGAAGGGTCAGTTTCAAAGTTTAAGGTACAGTTGGAACAAATAAGTATGTTAGGAAAGCAGTTTATTTAATTTACTTCCAAGCTAAGCCTATTTCGTCGATGTGTAAAAATCGTCCACAAATGGGCCGGCCGCAAGGAAAAATTATTTTGGAAGTGGTTAAACCAAACAAAACAGCAACATTTGAAAACGGAAAAATTACCTGAACTGGTTACGTTCATAACCTACTGCCCAGAGGTGTTTGGTTTGAAATTTGGACTCAGTATTTCTGTTCTGGTTGAGTCAATCCAAGCAAATTCCAAGATAGTGGCTTAAATGACACCAAGACCGCTTCTTTCGCAATTTTTGCAATTTCTCCTTCACTATATCAAAATGTTCAACTCTAGCTTATAGGATTTTAATTGGACTTACTAACATTTTCGTAAAATAAAATGCAGAACAAACAAGCTGGAGTTTAAGGGCTCAGACATCGACAAATATTTTTACAAACCAGCGAGCAGTTAAATGAGCCAAGATATTCTTTTCAGTCTAGTGACCGGGCTACAAGAAGGAAAAAGGAGAAAACGTGGTTCGATTTCCAGCAAGTGCAAGAGACTGCTTTTCTGTCTGAATTGTCGGACTGGTTCCCGTCCCTCCCGCTGTCCTAACACCTGTAGTGCGTGCGGTCGTGCTTTCCCAAGGTTTAAACGACTAAGGCTTAAAATGTACCACTCATTCCCATCTATCGCCCAGATTGAGAATGGGTGGACCTGTACCATTACTTACCCATATGCCTTCAAAATATAAGATTTCTTTTTACTGATTAATTAAAGGGTATTTTGTAGTTGTGGCTGTTTGTATTTCTATGTTATTTTAAATGCTGGTAACAGGACTGGCTTGTCGTCATTTCAACGACTGCTTACAAACTAAGAAATTTTTGGAGAAACATTGTCACTCATGAAGTCTCAACACTAACTGTTTGGAACAGTTAATTTATTCCGAACAGTTCTCATTTACAATAACCTTTCCCTTATTGAAATTCACATATTTCCAAGGCAGGACGACTCACTGGCCAGCTGCACAGTGAATTCAACGTCCACCCTGCTACACACGGCTGCAGTATAAAAAGCCTACTTATTTTTTATCGGGGAAGAAACCCTTCAAAACCACACGGTCAGTGGACACGAGTGAAATTTCCCCATAAGGGAGCAATAGCAAGACTTTTGATGGACAGGATGCAAGCTGGAAGAGCGATTTGACAAGACGGTCCATTCAATGACCACACAGGAGCGCATGCGACTCTATTCAGAACGGCCTCTTCTTTCAACAAACTGATTATCCCAAATACTTAGAAACCGGAAGGGCTTTCTCGTCCAGTGGTTACATGTTTCTAAATAATATTGTAAATCTATTATGAATACATCCTTCAGTTCACGCCATTATTTCTTTCTGAGTAAAGAATTCGGTTGCAAGAAAATCACGAAAAAAAGTAGGCTAAAAGTCTTTTTCGTCAGAGTGCTTTTTTCCACAATACTTCTTAATTCCCCTTTTTATTATGAGGCAAAGCCTTGAAGTAAGGCAGGTCTATTGTCGCTGGACATATGACGAAATGTCCAGGTGCGTCTGGACTGTGATTTCATTCAAGTTGATTGTGTGTGTCGCTGCAGCGAACATCCCATTGGCCAGCGGATTCTTCGATGCTGTTGTCAGTTAAATTGTTAAGATGATAAGGTGATGGACTTACGTTTAGTTACTCGCTGTGAAACTTTTCACATATTTCCGTCACCCTGAAGGCGGAGGCGGCATGTTCGTCGGAAATGTCGGTTTTAACCTACAATACTACACACTGACAGGACTCTCAGGATGTCATTGTTTGATCAATGCATATGATGCAAGACCCCAAAACTGTACAATTAAAGTGTTATTGTTTGTGTCGACTGTTGTTATCATTCCATTTAACAATACTGCGTTTTGTATTATCTGCTCTTGTATTGATTTTAGTATGTAGAGGGGTGCTGATAAGTCCTTAGCCCGACCTACTTCCCCATGTATTTTGTTTGATAGTGAGAATATTTCATTTGATGCTAGAATTTTTATACATATTAATAGTACTAATATTCCTCCAATTATGATTATAAATAGGGTATATGAAACTCAAAATCTTCTGTCGCTGTAGATTGTTTTCTATTTTGGTCGGGCGGAGCACTTATCAGCACCCCTGTAATATCTGCGGACACTATGTTAAAACCTTCAATAGAAGGGGTTTTTATTTAATTTATATCATTTTTACTTTATAATTTATATAAAGAAATAAAGACACCGCATTAATCAAATTTAGAAGATTGCCGCAGGCAGGGCATGTAACCAGAAGGAAAGTCGTCTACCAAAGGGAGCCCTGCGAAAAACAATTCACAGATAGAGAAGGATAGGAAAACCCAGGAAAAGTTGGGAAGGTGGAGTGAGAGGAAGCCGTCCTGTTACACCGGCTTTGAAAACTAAAGCCAAACGTAGAGCATCTTGAAGGCAACGAACTGAGGCGACTAAGGCTGTATATGGGCTGCAATGTCATTTCAGCAGCAGCAGCAGCTTTTTACAGCCAATTTCAGTTATTAAAACTGAACCTTAAAGCTTCAAAACGATAATGATAAAACGCCTTGTAATTTTTCGTACTCTAAACTGTCTATATTGCTTCTTACCGTGTACATTCGACTTCAGTTTTTCATGTATTGTCTATTAATAATATTAATATTGAAAATGACAGTTGTACCACAGTACAACTGTCATTTTCAATATTAGACCTGTGATCTTTTTTTATTATTTTTTATTTTTTCCGTCAGTCAGTGTGTCCCACTGCGCTCCTCTGTAAGCCCCTAACCCTGTACACCACATTTAATTCCTCTTTTATTTAGTTCATTTACTGCTACACCGAAGTCACCTGTGTCATACAGTACCTGTGTTACTCTATCTATGAATTAATCAGACGTACTGAGATCACGTTTCAAGAATGTTACAAAAAGTACAATTCAGGCTCGTTCAGACAAGTACAATTTCTCTCTGCTGTGTAATCTCTTGATGCAAGGTAGCTGTTAATAAATTGGTGAACCGCACATTGGCTGGCCGCCGACTCCCACTGAAATGTGACTGTCTCCTATCTTTGCTGAAACGCACAACGGGAATGTGGGTTTCAGTTTTCCATCAATTGCTTCCTGCGCGTTTATCCTAGGGTAAGGCGGCGAGAGCATTAAACTAACAGTTTGCCACCGTCTGCATACCATCATCAATGATGATGACGCAAATTATGTAGTGAAACGCGAATGACTGTTATAAGGTGTATAAATAAAAAAATAAATAAATCCTTGTACGTGCCTGAACTGGCCCTGGAGCTTCCAGGAAGTTGAGGCTCTCAGATTTC
>Ga0209629_10000161_pt1 | contig 32516 bp, 29 predicted proteins | sample TergutCu122P5_FD_187286 | JGI IMG/M metagenome (GOLD analysis project Ga0209629, IMG submission 187286) | Cubitermes ugandensis P5 segment gut microbial communities from Kakamega Forest, Kenya - Cu122 P5 (SPAdes) (version 2) | ecosystem: Host-associated > Arthropoda: Insects > Digestive system...
GAGGGCGAAGCCCGAAGCAATCCATTGATATTCAACATGCTGGATTGCTTCGCCTAACGGCTCGCAATGACGACATTATAGAATTAACTCAACACTATTCGCAAAGAACAAAAATCACCTTGTAAAGGCAACAAATCCTATATATTAATATATTTATGTTTTGTTGCCTTTGCGTTTTCTTTGTGAACTTTGTAGCAAAAAATACTCTTGAAACAGCTTCTTCTTAATTCTAACCGGTGAAAATTAAATAAGATTTGCTCCCGGTTTGAATTTGACTACTTTTTTTGCCGGGATTTTAATGGGTGCTTTTGTTCGCGGGTTAATACCGGTACGTGCACTTTTTTTAACAACTTGATAAGTTCCATGTCCAACCAAAGTGATTTTTTCACCTTTTTTTAATTCACTCGATACTGTTGTTAAGAAAGCATCCAAAGCTTTTTTTGAATCAACTTTGCTTAATCCGGATTGTCCGGCAATAGCACTGATAAGTTCTGTCTTGTTCATGAGATTGATTAGTTTAAATTTTCTACATTAATATTATAAAGACTTCTTTAAAATAGACGCCAAATATATAGGTATTCATTAAATTATCCAAATATTTTCGTTTTTTTTTTGTGGAAATTTCTAAAAAAGTTCAACTTTAACATATATTGCCTAAAAATACGGCAAAATTTCATTATTTTAAGGGATAATTTAGGAATTATTGAAAGCGTTTTTTTCGGAATCACGACATTCCGAATCTTTTCCGTTCTCGCTTTTTTTTACCATGAGGGAAATGATTCTTTCTTATTTAAATAATAAAGGAATAAACTCGCTTAAATAGATTCGCCAATTTTTCCAAATATGACCCTCTCCCGTTTCATAATAAATATAAGGATATTTGTTCTCATCCAATTTCTTACGGAAATCTGTATTGTTTTTAAACAAGAAATCGGCGGTTCCGATGGCAATCCAGTATAATTTTGGGTTTTTAGAAAACTGCAACTTCAATTTTTCGTCCAAATTGTCATACACCGGCGATTTAACATCCTCACGAGGTAAAATGGCTGCCGAAAATAATCCGATATAATCAAACATATCCGGATATTCTTTTGAAATATGCAAGGAATGAAATCCGCCCATTGAAAGTCCGGCAATCGCCCTACTCGATTTTGTGTTCAGAGCCCTGTAATTGCTTTCAATAAATTTAACTATATCCGGAAAAGAGATTTCAAACTCCCCATTCATGCGTGTTTCTCCCATAAAAGACGGCTTATACATGCCTCGTTCCGACTCCCCGGGAGCAGCTTTTTGAATTACATTACCGTTGGGCATCACTACGATCATCGGTTTGGCTTTTCCCTGCGCAATCAGATTGTCGAGAATTTGCGTTGTACGACCTAATGAAACCCAGGCTTCTTCATCCCCGCCGGCGCCATGCAAAAGATAGAGAACCGGGTATTTCGCTGTGCTTGCTTCATAACCCGGTGGAGTGTAAATCGTTATGCGACGTGTCATTTTTAAAGTAGGACTTTCGAACCAGCGACGAGCCAATGTTCCGTGAGGTACATCGTTAATCTTATATAAATCGGCTCTTCCGCCTTGGATAATAAAAATGCTTGTCACCGATGCAACATCACGAATCATATATACATTGTTAGGATCCGTTACCTTTACGCCATCGATGACAAATGAATAACTGTACAATTCCGGTGACAAAGCTTGAGGTGTAGTAAATTCCCATACACCTTGCGCATTTTTTGTTAATTCGACGATGCCGGGCGCATCATAATTGCCGTAGGGAGTTCCCGTTTTTCGAATCGGAAGGAAATCGCCGGTGAGTTCTACTTTGCCGGCTTGTGGAGCTTGAAGACGGAATGACACCGTATGATCGGGATGAATTTCAGGAGAAATAATGTCTTGTCCACCAAATAACGCTTGTTGAGCAGAGGCTGATAAGCATAGAAAAAACATTGTTGTAAAAAATAGCGTTTTTTTCATGAATCTTCGTAGTTTACGGTATTATTAATAGCTTATAATTCATTCGGATTTAACTACTGTTAAGTTAATTCTATAATGCCGTCATTGCGAGCCGTTAGGCGAAGCAATCCAGTATATTGCATATCAATGGATTGCTTCGGGCTTCGCCCTCGCAATGACGAGGCGCCAAATTTGAATTAACATAACACTACTATGTACTTTAATCAATGAAGTATTAATGGACAAAAATACAAAAATATTGGCGAAATTTTAATTTGGATATTAAAATATATTACATACATACGGGTACATTTGACTATCTCTATTTACAAAAAGATAATAATAAAAGGAGATAACGATCATAATATCAGAAAATCAGCCGACATTAACAAATCATCAACCAATAGTTTTCGAAAAAATAATTGGGATTTGCCGAAAAAATGAAAATCTTTAACCGGAAAAATGAGAAAAGCAGTTCGAAAAAACGAAACGCTTCAAAAAATAATTTTTGCGCTTAGATAAAAAAAACGAATAAAGGAGAATAATTCAAGAAAAACAAAGAAAAAAGCCGGCTTTTCCGTAGAAAAACCGGCTTTTCCGAGAAAACCAAGAAAGATTAACTACCTGACTACTTCAAAAGAGATGTTATTCATCTTTGTTTTAAAGTAGACGCCGGGAATAAAACGCAATTTGACACGATGTATCATTTTGACATTAAGAATACTTTGTCATTTGATCGGCAAGATCATACAAGTCTACAACTCCTTCATTTTCCATGCGGGCATAATACTTTGGGGCTTGATTTCGATCCAAGGGATTGGATCTTTGAACTAGTACAGTTTTCATAACTAATTTGTTTTGGTTGTTTTGGCAAAAGCGCCGGTGATTTCAAATGATAAAAACTTAGCAAGTCTTAACTATACACTTTTAGTCTTTATTATCGAAATGCTTTACAAACATACTACAAATATTTGACATTTGCAATACCCCTTAACAAATTTTAACCATAGAAAAAAACGATAAACTTAAAACGACAAAAGATTTAACAAAGTTTAATTAAATTCTTATTCGCATCCGCTTCCCGCCACGACTTCACCTGTATGAAAACATTCAATAGCGGAATATCCGCCCGGCGTTCGGGCAAGCGTCTGTTATAAGTTAGTTTGTCGATCCACAGCCATTCGCCGATTCGGATGGTCGATTCCATGCTTCCCGAAGGAACCTTGCAGGGTTCGCCAATCACGATGCGGATAAGGATTGAAAGCGCAAAAATGCACAGCGAAACAATCTATGTTTTTATCAATTCATCAGCAACCTCTTGTAGATAGTGCAAGGTTTTTTCCGGTTCACAAGGATGTGGCCAAAATATTTTTTATGATACTTTGACTTTGACGATCAAAAACACAATAAAACGGTTGTGTTGGCAAATTGTGAGAAGAATACTCTTTTTTACTGATATATAATAAAATACATTTTTTTGAAATAATATTTATGCAAGACTGAAAATATCGTTTTTTATCGAATACTCCAACTATTACTATCGGTTTTGAAAAATTTAATTGATTAATATTGATAAATTTCTTACTAATACACTCGGAACACATTTCTTCCGATACAAACAGTACCAAAAATAATTCTCCCTCAGATACAGGAACTTCGTACAGTTTTTTTTGAAGCTGGACATATATATCGGACGAATGCGATGTACTACACTCAGATAACCATAAAATAAATAGAACAAAAATAATTCTTTTGAACATAATCCTTTTTATTTAAAGATGATTAATAATGGATTGTTATCATCACTGCCTTCTTTAATATAACTTATCATTTCTTCCGATAGATTTTTACTTTGAAGTATCTTTTCTTTGCTTTGTGGAACCAATTCAGGAGTAAAGAGTGCATAAAACGCCTCATCATATTTGCCCAAAATGCTAATATTACCCATGTTCGATAAATTTAATACATCAAAAGCAATGTTGGCTGAATTATAAGCTTTTTGATTCATTTTGTCATATAATAGAAAAGAATTCTTTACTGTAAAATCTTTAGACGGTACCGAATTTTCAGCATATCCAATAACAAGAAAACGACTATTTTCAAAAAGTGTAAACATAGCCATAAGTTGTTTAGTCGTAAAAAGGCTTTTAAATTTTCCGAGTAATTCATTATCAGTTGAATTTGAAATGCCCTGCGCAATTGTGTTTATACTTTTTCTGTGATTGTGACCAAAATTCACCGAGTACTTTGCAATTCTTTTTGAAATATCGGAAACATCATAAATGGTATCAGTCGCATCATAAAACAAAACCTGTTTTGAATAGACGCTGATGGGTAATCGAGGAGTTAAAAATCCGGATAAAAAACTTCTCGCGACTGATTTTTTTTCTATGTTAAACGTATTCAAGTTGATTTTTAATAAATCAATTCCTTTCGGTAGCGTACTCTGATCGTTAAATGCTAAAGCAGTCGAGTCGTTCAAATAGCACATTTGTCTGGCAAAATAAACGCTGTCAGTATGTATTTTCTCCAAAAACTGACCCGATAAATCAAATTGTAATCTCTTTAAATAATTCGGAAAACATTGCTTTATTAGCTGTATTAACCTCTATTATAGGAATATTCACTTTTTTTTGACGAGTACAATTTATTGATAACAATAAAATGATAATACAATATATTGATTTTTTGTACATAGTAATAATAACATTTACTTATTTTATTCAAATTAGAGGAACGGGATTATCTCCCGCTCCCCTATTGTGAGATCTCCCATTCTGAGCAAGTTAATTTTCATTACTTATTCATCCTATGAGATTACTTAGTAAAAAATAGCATGTAGAGAATCATTTTACATTAGTAAACTGACATGTTGACTCAGACTCCGTACCACAAGATATCTTAAGAAGCGCATCCGCAATAGAAGTCTTTTTTTTGCAAACTGTTACAACAATAATTTTCCCTTCATCTTCTACCTTAGGACAATCCGGAGGGTTAGTTGTAGCACCCCCGCTTGTACTTCCGCCACCTGTCGTTGAGCTTCCACCGCCGGTCGTACTTGTTTGCGCCAGCACCTCCAAGTGGAGTTTGTTCGTTTTCACGCCATAATCGTTTAACGCATGGCGTACATTGAGTCCAACGGTCAAAGCCAAGACCGCGACTCCCACAAAAATTGGAAATTGATTTTTCATCTTAAATAATTTTTAAAATTTTGTAAATAAACATTATTAACTCTCATATATATAAAAAATATATCGATTCAAACTTCATGGGATAGCGGGTCTCAGCTTCGCTTCGCCCGCAATGACAGAAATTCCTAATTCTTAATTCTTAACTCCTCATAATCATTCCTCTCCTTCAACAACTCCCTGATTTCCTTTTTCAAACTATCCGTATCATGCCATACCCGACTTCGGATATTCGTATATAATCCAAAATAGAGCAAATAAGCGGCAAAAGCCAAACTCAGTCCTATTTTTCTATACCCTCTTGCCACTCTTTAATGAAGCGAACAGCATAATACGCAAGCAGCAAGCAAGCTCCGATCGAAGCCATATAAACATATCGGTCAGCTACCACCGTAAATCGCGACAGCGAAACAACGTGCAAAGTGACTGCAATATGCACCCCGAAAAACAGCAGGCAAAAAAGCCATATTTTATGCCGGACGATCGGCTTCCCAAACGCAAGCAATAAAACCGTATGCAGCGCCGGATAGAGCAACAGCCATTGGGGTAAAGGTTCGCCAACCACTGAAGGGAAAGGATATAAATAGGACAGTTTGAACGGAAAAACCGATTTCAGAAAATATTCCGTAAACGTGTAACAGGCATAAATCATTCTTTGCCAAATTGGGTAACCGCTTTGGTCGAACAGGCTGCTGCCGCCGGTTTGCGACAAAATGGTGATTATCCCAAACGACGCCGACAAGAGCAAAAAAGGGGCAACGGAAAACCAAAGTATTATATTTTTGAAACCGGCTCCCGTTAACCAATAGATAAGCAGCATCCAAAGCGGAAAACTGACCGCTTGCTCTTTCCCCAAAAACGAAAAGATGAAAAGAAACAAAGTCAGAAAGTAATAATACCATTTTGTTTTAAAGTCATCGAAGCGACAGTAGTTTAAAAAGGTATAAGTTGCCAACAAGTAGAAAAAGGAGTAAACCAACACTTTGGAAGCGCTCATCCAGGCAACCGATTCAACATTGAAGGGATGAACGGCAAAAATCAAAGCGGTGAAAAAAGCGACAAGTTGCCTGTGTTCTACAATGATTTTACGGCTCAGTTCCAACAGGCGGAAAATGCAGAAGTAAACCAACAAAACATTGGCAGTGTGCAACAGCAAACTTGCCAAGTGGAACCAAAAAGGCTCGTATCCAAAAGTAGTATAAAGAATTAAATAAAGCGACTCGTTCAGCGGCGCATACTGCCCGTGATAATATTGTGTGAATATCGCCCAAAGGTTGTGTCCGTTAAATCCGCTTTCGGTGTAAGCGTTCATGACCACCCATTGGTCGTCCCAATAATACAGGAAATCGTTTCCAAATATCGGATAGTAAACCGCAAGCACGCTCCCGATTAGAAGAACCGGATAAAGCCAACAACTGTTCTTAATAGGAGTCGTTAATCTTGATGAGGAATGCAATTCAAAGCCCGAAGCATGCTTTGCAAAGAAGACACAATCATTGTTTATTATGTCATTAAGGTTGCATTTGATAGCTATATTCATGATATAAATACAATAAAAATTAAAATATTATATACAACAAAATTAAAGCATTGAATAATGCTAACCAATAGCAGTAAACATTAGGTAAACTTTTTCTTGTTTATACTAAAATTAAACTGCTGATTATTAAAAGATATGAAATGGTATGGGTAATCTTTTTTCTAACTTTTTTTATTTCAGGAGCGTGTCAAACCGGTAGCTATAATACATAATTAATGATTATCCTTAAAAAATCAAATTTATTACTGAATTAACGAAATAGTCAAAAAAAATAATTACATTTGCACGCAATAAATTTATAAAAACTATTCTCATGGCATTTATTGCAGAAAAAGTAGTTATGGATGGATTAACATTCGATGATGTATTGTTAATTCCCGCATATTCGGAAGTATTGCCTCGTGATGTCGATCTTTCGACACAGTTTTCAAAAAATATCCGATTAAATATTCCTATTGTTTCAGCTGCCATGGATACGGTAACAGAAACCAATTTAGCAATTGCAATCGCTCGTGAAGGAGGTATCGGTGTAATTCACAAAAACATGAGCATCGAGGAGCAAGCCAAGCAGGTTCGTTCCGTGAAACGAGCTGAAAATGGGATGATTTCAAATCCGGTCAGTATTAAACGAGGAAAAACGGTCGGCAACGCTCTTGCCTTGATGGCAGAATACAAAATCGGAGGTATACCGGTGGTAGATGATATGAATCATTTGGTGGGTATAGTAACCAATCGCGATCTACGCTTCCGACGCGATTTGCATTTACCGGTTGATGAGGTGATGACGAAAGAGAATTTGGTAACTACCAATCAATCCATAAATTTAGAAGCTGCTGCCGAAATTCTTCAGCAACATAAGATTGAAAAATTGCCGGTAGTCGACAACGATAATAAACTAATCGGATTGATAACCTATAAAGATATAACGAAAGCGAAAGACAAGCCCTTTGCCTGTAAAGACGTTAATGGAAGATTGCGAGTTGCCGCAGGAGTAGGAGTAACATCAGATACGATGCTTCGAGTGGAAGCTTTGGTAGAAGCGGAAGCGGACGCTATTGTTATCGACACGGCTCATGCTCATTCCTCGCGCGTTGTGGAAATGCTGAAGAAAATAAAAACCGCTTTCCCGGAAATGGATGTGATTGCAGGAAATATTGCAACGGCAGAAGCTGCTCATCTGTTAGCTTCTGCAGGAGCAGATGCCATCAAAGTCGGTATCGGTCCCGGTTCAATTTGTACGACACGAGTGATCGCAGGCGTCGGAGTTCCGCAGCTTTCGGCGATTTACGAAGTATCTAAAGCATTGAAAGGAACCAATATTCCACTGATTGCCGATGGAGGACTGCGTTATTCGGGAGATATCATTAAAGCTTTAGCTGCCGGAGGTCATTCGGTCATGATGGGTTCGCTGTTGGCAGGAGTAGAAGAATCGCCCGGCGAAACAATTATTTATAACGGACGGAAATTCAAAACCTATCGGGGAATGGGTTCGATGGAAGCGATGCAGAAAGGTTCAAAAGATCGTTATTTTCAAGATATGGAAGACGATATAAAAAAATTTGTACCGGAAGGTATTACCGCTCGCGTACCATTCAAAGGTTCGCTCTATGAAGTGATTTATCAGATGGTAGGCGGATTAAGAGCGGGAATGGGTTATTGCGGAGCTGAAAACATAACAGCGCTTCATCAAGCCAAATTCACTCGAATCACCAATGCGGGAATCAAAGAGAGTCATCCGCACGATGTCACCATCACGCAGGAAGCGCCGAATTACAGTTACACCGGAGATTGAATACAATAATTCGCTTGTTTTTTCGTTAAAATAAGAATGATAATTTGATAAAATGATGAATGATAAAATGAGAGCTTGCTTTTTCCTTATAGTTTTATTTATATTGCCGGCAGGAGTTTTTGCTCAAAGTAACGACCCTGTAATTATGACTATCGACGGTAAAGATTTCAGAAAATCCGAATTTGAGTACTTTTATAACAAATACAACAACGAAGATGTCATTGATAAACGTTCGTTAAAAGAATATGTCGACTTATTCAGGGATTTGAAATTGAAAGTAATTGAAGCGGAAGCGCAAGGCATCGATACAACGAAATCTTTCCTGACCGAACTGGCCGGATATCGTACTACAGAAGCCAAATCGTATTTAGATAATTTGAAAATCGATGACGATTTAGTAAAAAAGGAATTTAACCGGATGAAAGACTTATTGGAAATCAGTCAGATAACGATTCCATTTGCCGGGGTCAAACAAAATAATTTTAAAACACTCCCTTCGGATACCGTTGAAACCTATAAAAAAGCGATTCAATTCAAAAACAGAGTATTGAAAGGAGAAAGTTTTGAAAAAATTGCCGAAGAAATTTTCGATGAAGCCGGTTTACCGAAATCGGATCGACCGGGTTATTTAGGCTGGGTCACCGGGTTAACGCTTAATCCTCCGTTTGAAGAAGCAGCCTTTAACACCTCGGTTGGTTCAATCGGGCCTTTAGCTCGTTCAAATTACGGTTATCATATTATTAAAGTCCTTGCTAAAAAAGAAAATCCGGGTCAAATCAATGCAGCTCATATTTTGATACCCTGTCCCCCGGATGCTGATGCAACTGCTGCAGACGAAGCTTTGAAAAAAATTAACGACCTATATAACCAACTGAAGAGCGGATCCGATTTCTCCACATTAGCCAAAGAAAATTCCAAAGATCCCGGAAGCGCTTCCAAAGGAGGTGATATAGGCTGGTTCGGGTATGGAGCGATGGTTAAAGAATTTCAAGATGCAGCTTTTGCGCTGAAAGAAATCGGTGAAATATCCCAACCGATCAAAACACAATTCGGATACCATATCATTAAACTGTTAGGGAAAAAGCCCACGGAACCCTTTGAAGAAAAACGCAAAGAAATTGAAGACAAATTAATTTCCGGAGGATATTTTATTCCGTTACATCAACCCGGAATTAAAAATTTGGAAAAAGATCACGGTATTCAACGAGAAAAAACAAGCTATCAATTGCTCTTCTCAAAAGCAAATACAATTTATCCGACCGACAGTTTGTATTATCGGTCTGTGGAAAACCCGAAAATTACCTTGTTCACAATCGGAAATAATAAGTATTCTGTTGATCAATTTTTTGATTACTTAAAGAAAAACAGCCGGTCGCCTTTTACAATGTCAACGGATTTATTAAACGATCGCTTGCAATGGTTTGAATACAATTCCTTAATTGAAACGGAAGATAAATCTTTAGAAAATAAATATCCGGATTTCAGAAATTTGTTACAAGAGTACCGCGACGGAATATTGATGTTTGAAATAAGCAACAAAGAAGTCTGGGCAAAAGCCTCTGAAGATACCAAAGGCCTTGCCGCATTTTTTGAAAAAAATAAACAAAAGTATACATGGGACGAACCCTACTTTAAAGGGTATATTGTTTTAACAAAAGATGCCAAAACAAAAAAGAAAATGCAAAAAGAAATTTCCGGTAAAGCGCCGGAAGCAGCCGTACAATATCTGAACAACAATTATAAAGTCGGTCCTGTCAGTTATGTAAAAGTAGAAAGAGGATTATTCAAGAAGGGTGATAATGCATTTACGGATGAAGCCGCTTTCAAATCCGGCGTTGCCGAGCGACCGGCTGATTTTCAAGATTTTTTCTTGATAGGAAACATCATAAAACAGCCCGAATCCTATATGGATATACGAGGATTGGTTATTACCGATTATCAAAATTACTTGGAAGGAAACTGGATAAAATCGCTAAACGAAAAATATAAAGTAACCGTTTATCCTGCAGTAATCGAAACGATTAAATAAACCGGTTATCGATCTATGAGATACTTTTTATCAATAATCATTCTATCTTTTCTTACGACTGCATGCAGTAAAAATATCGACATAAAAAAAACAAATGCATTAGTAAAAGTAGGAAATAAGATATTGTACAAAAATGTATTGGAAGAAAATCTCCCCACCGGATTATCAAACGAAGACAGTATTATTGCCGCAGAATATTTCATTCACTCATGGATCAAAGATAATTTATTATATAATATCGCATTAAAAAACATTAATGACAAAGAAAATATTGAATTTTTAGTTGAAAATTACAGAAAGTCTTTATTTATCTATCAATATCAAGAACAATTGATCAATGAACGTTTAACAAAAGATATCGATGAACAGTCTTTATACGATTATTATAACCAAAATAGGGATAAACTGAAATTAGATCGCCCTCTGGTAAAAGGATTATTTTTAAAAGTACCGGTCAGCGCTCCGCAATTGAATGAAATACGTGTATGGTACAAGTCGAAATCTTCTGTTTCACGTGAAACTTTACAAAAATTCAGTTTAAATAATGTTGCCAATTCGGTTTACTTTATTGATAACTGGATGGATTTCAATGATATAATAAATAATTTCCCGAAAGATCAATTGACTAACGACGATCATACGGTGCAAAAGAAAACAATTGAAAAACAAGATAATGATTATTATTATTTCTTAAATATACTCGATTGTTTATTGCCGGGAGATAATTCTCCATACGAATATGCAAAACCTACGATCCGGGAAATATTAATTAATCAACGTAAAATCAATTTTTTGAAAAAAACGGAAGAAGATTTATATCAACGTGCTTTAGATAAAGGTGAAATCCAATTTTATAATGAATAAAATAATAATAAAAATATGAAACGTTTTTTCTTATTACTTTTGATACTGCCGGGAATTTTTTCTCAACTTCGGTTACAAGCCCAAGAAACCCAAACAAATGTAATTGACGAAGTGATTTGGGTGGTTGGCGATGACGCTATCTTATTATCGGATGTGGAAAATATGCGCTTGTCTTTACAAATGGATGGACAACGACTTCAAGGCGATCCATATTGTATTATACCGGAACAGATTGCTAAGCAGAAATTATTTTTGCATCAAGCAAAATTAGATAGCGTTGAAATTAACGATTCGGAAGTATATAATTTTGTGGATCGCAGAATCGCTAATCTCATCAACCATTTTGGTTCACAAGAAAAGTTAGAAGAATATTCCAATAAATCAATCAATGCGTTACGAGAAGAATTTCGTAATGACGCGAAAGAACAGGAAGCAGTCAATAGAGTCCAAAAAAAAATATTAGAAAATGTAAAAATTACTCCTTCCGATGTTCGAAGTTTCTACAAACGAATACCGGAAGACAGTCTTCCTTATATTCCAACTACTGTGGAAGTGTCCATTATTGCATTAGAACCTCAAGTATCGCTGGCGGAAATTGATGATATTAAAAATCGCTTAAGGAATTATACGGAACGGGTTAACAAAGGTGAAATCACTTTTTCAGCTTTGGCGAGAGCTTATTCTGACGATAAAGAATCGGCATTAAAAGGCGGTGAATTGGACTTTAGAGGAAAAGGCATGTTAGTACCTGAATTTGCAGCAGTCGCATTCGATTTGAACGATCCCAAACGAGTTTCGCGAATTGTGGAAACAGAATACGGATATCATATCATCCAATTGATCGAAAAAAGAGGAGATCGGATCAATGTTCGCCATATTTTACTTCGTCCTCGCGTTACCCAAGGAGAAATTTCCGAGGCAACGCAAAGATTAGATTCTATCCGTAATAATATTGTTAACGGAAAATTTTCTTTTGAAGAAGGTGCGTATTATATCTCTTCCGATAAGGAAACCCGGAATAACAAAGGTATAATGGTTAATACTCTCAATGTTAATAATCCTGATCAGACGCCCAGGACAGGAACTTCCCGGTTTGAAATGTCGGAATTACCTCCTGAAATAGCGAAAACCATTAATACGATGAAAATCGATGAAATTTCCAAACCTTTTTCGATGATCAATTCAAAAACCAGCAGAGAAATGGTTGCTATCGTTAAATTAAAGTCGCGAGTCGAAGGCCACAAAGCAAGCTTAAGCGAAGATTTTCAAGCGCTGAAAATTATGGTAGAAAACGCGAAAAAGACAGAAGTATTAAACAACTGGATTGCAAAAAAACAAAAAGAAACCTATATTCGAATTAACGATAATTGGAAAAATTGCGATTTTGAAAGTGATGGATGGCTTCAAAAATAGCTCCGTAAAAACAGTCGTTTTTCTATTGCTTTTTATCGGAACGGTTGTCTTCGGAATTTCGCAAAATCAGCCTTCAAATAATAACCCGAAGATAACGCGGGTATATGTTGAAAATGCCGATTCGATTGAATTGGTTCAAAACAATAATCTGAATATTTTACGAGGAAATGTAATTTTCCGGCATGACAGTATCTTTATGTATTGCGACAGCGCATACTTTTACAGTTTATCCAATTCCTTGGAAGCATTTGATAATGTTCGTATTGTACAGGGGGATTCACTCTTTATTTACGGCGATTATTTATATTATTACGGAGATACCCGATTAGCAAAGATGCGTGAAAATGTCAAAATGGAAAACAAAGATGTTACTTTACTTACAGACAGTTTTGATTTCGATCGGGACAAAAATATCGGCTATTACTTTAAAGGCGGAATGTTGGTCGATTCGGTGAATGAATTAACCTCGGTCTATGGGCGGTATTCTCCCGATTCCAAGATCGCTTTTTTCAAACAAGAAGTACGGTTGGTAAACCCTCAATTCGTTCTAACCTCCGATACATTGAATTACAATACGGAAACGAAAATCGCCACAATTACAAGTCCTACCGTTATTGAAGCCGACAGCGGCTTTGTGTATTCCAATCATGGATGGTATAATACGCTTACCGAAGAATCCATGTTGTTTGACCGTTCGGTAGTCGTCAGTAAAGATAAAACAAAAACAATCACAGCCGATTCGATGTTCTACGACCGGTCGGTAGGCTTTTTGGAAGCATTTGGAGATATGATTCTGAACGATACGGTGAGAAAAATTATTATTGAGGGTAATCACGGATTTTATGATGAGAAAATCAAATATGCTTTCGCTACCGACTCGGCGCAAATGATCGAGTACTCACAAACTGATTCAATCTATCTTCATGCCGATACAATCTTGATGAAAACCGAAGATTCAATCCGAGAAGTTCGCTCCTATTACGGTGTTCGTTTCTATCGGATAGATATTCAGGGAGTATGTGATTCCATGTCCTATTCAACTTCCGATTCTCTTTTGAGAATGTATAAAAACCCCATCCTTTGGAATGAAGGCTATCAACTGACGGGCGATACGATTAGAATCCATTTCAACGATAGCACAATAGAGAAACTTTATGTACGAAATTATGCTTTTGCGATGCAAACCATTGATTCGACTTACTATAATCAATTAAAGGGCAGAAATCTAACCGGCTTTTTTGATGCCGGCGAAATTTATAAATTGGATGTAGAAGGAAACGGAGAAGCCATTTATTTCAATATGGATAACAAGACGGCTGCTCCTTTGCAATTATCCAAATTATCGGCTCCATTCATTACCTTTGCTATTAATAAAAGGAAAATTAAAGAAATCAAATGGTATTCTGAACCTAAGTTGGATGTTATCCCTATTCCGGATTTGAAACCGGAGTTGAAATTCTTAAAGGATTTTGTAGATTATAATTACCTTCGCCCTAAAAATAAGGAGGATATATTCGTTAAAATGACTATGAAAACAGAAGATATTCCTCCTCCGCGAAGAACACGACAACGTTCACGTCAAGAATAAAAACTATGGATGATGTTATTCGATTACTTCCCGATTCAATTGCCAACCAAATAGCAGCCGGTGAGGTTATTCAGCGGCCTGCTTCCGTTGTTAAAGAACTCATTGAAAATTCGATCGACGCCGGGGCTGATTCCATCCAATTATTGATGAAAGATGCCGGGCGCTCCTTAATTCAAGTCATCGATAATGGAGAAGGTATGTCTGAGACCGATGCCCGAATGGCTTTTGAACGACATGCCACTTCAAAAATACAAAAGGCCGATGATTTATTTTCTTTGCGAACCATTGGTTTTCGGGGTGAAGCCTTAGCTTCTATTGCAGCTGTCGCCCAAATCGAATTGAAAACCGCTCGAAAAGGTGACATTAACGGCACGTTGTTACAAATTTCCGCATCGCAATTAGAGAAACAGGAAACAATCGCCGCCAATCCCGGCTGCATTTTTTCAGTAAAAAATCTTTTTTTCAACATACCGGCGCGCAGGAAATTTCTGAAATCAAATGAAACGGAATTGAAAAACAGTATCACCGAGTTTGAACGAATTGTCTTGGTCAATCCGGAAATTACTTTTATATTTCGTCACAACGAAAACGAACTGTTTAATTTGCCTGTTTCTTCCATTCGGCAACGAATTCTCAATGTATTTGGGAAACGATTGAATACGCAATTGCTCACATTGCATGCCGTTACATCGCTGGTTGCCATTTCCGGTTTTATCGGTACTCCGGAGTCGGGCAGAAAAAAAGGAGCCTTGCAATATTTCTTTGTAAACAATCGCTTTATGCGGCATCCTTACTTTCACAAAGCAGTGATGCAAGCCTTCGACCCCTTTATTCCTCCGGGTGAAATGCCTAATTATTTCATTTATCTGACCGTTGATCCGGCAAGTATCGATGTGAATATTCATCCGGCAAAAACCGAAATCAAATTTGAAAATGAACAAGCCATTTGGCATATAATCCATTCGGCAGTGAAAGAATCCCTTGCTAAATCCAATGCGATTCCGAGTCTTGAATTTAATAGGGAAGGCGCTATCGATATGCCGGTTTACGTGCAAAAACCGGTTAATGCCGAATCGCCAAAAATTCACTATCAATCCGAATATAATCCGTTTACTGAAAGAAATCCTTCCGGAAATCTACTGAAAAATTGGGAAAAACTCTACCAAGATCAACCGTTTGCTCCGGAAAACCCGACGATGCCTTTCGACCGAACTGAAGAACGCACTACCGTTTTTTCATTGAAAGGGAAATATCTTGTCACCGGGTTAAAGTCAGGATTGGGTATCATCCATCAACATCGCGCGCATGTTCGAATATTGTATGATACCTATTTGCAGCAAATCAATCAAAAGCGGGGAATCTCTCAAGGACTTTTATTCCCGGAAATCATTTCGTTTACGCCGAAAGAAGCGACCATACTACCCTATTTGTTGGAAGATTTGGCTTTTATCGGTTTCGACTTATCCGATTTAGGCAACAATGCTTATTCAATCAACGGTATTCCAGCCGGTTTAGAAAATACCGACATTATCGAAACTTTACAGGATATGACGGATAAAGTTTTAGAAACCGGATGCGAAGTTAAAGAAGAAATCTCGGAATCCTTGGCGCTGACCTTAGCAAAAAAAGCGGCTATCCCTATCGGTAAATCCTTATCTCAGGAAGAAGCGGAAAGTTTGATTGCCCGTCTTTTTGCTTCCTCCGGACCGAATTATACTCCCGACGGAAAGCCGATTCTTTCAATTCTCAGTGAAGAAGAGTTAGAGAAAAGGTTTAAATAATATGCGAAAGTATCTAAAATATAATGTGATAAATAAAAACCAACAAAATAATATGAAAAAACGAAATGTATTAGTGTGTACTAAAATTTTGATAAAGAGTATACTACCCCATTATAAACAAACAGAAGATAATGATTATAAAGATAATATTCCCGGAGCCGTTAAACGTTCTATTTATGAATGATTAACAAACAAAAAAACAGGAGAGGAATTCTGCTCCTACATCAAATATGCCGGACATGAATTTTGGATTCGCCCCGCCGAGAAAATAAAAGCCAAAATAAAAATAAACGACTACGAACATTATAAGATGCAAATTGATCATCGGCATATTGGCGTTGATGAACAAAGACATGTATATCTATCTGTAAAAAATGGAAATATAATCAACGTAAGCATTAACGATCTTGATAAGAATGGTTTTGAACTGCTTACGCCAATTTTTTTCCCTGTAGTTGTTGGAGCTATTTTTGGAATAGGAAAGATATATTTTTGCGGAAAAGACGGTAATGAGATAATAAATATGATAGTAGTCGCTTTAGGAGCGATTGTGGGAAGCCTTTTAAGTGAATTAATCACGTCAATTGCAAATTGTGTAGAAGGAAATTGGAGGGATGTCCGGGAAACCATCACCACGGAAGTTATTTTTCGGTTTACTGAAAAATTTACGAATTCAAAATCCCCTTTGTCGCATAGCTTCGAAAGTTAAAACTGCAGTAGAAACCGATACATTCAAGGAATCTATTTTTCCTCGCATGGGAATTTTTATGCGTTCATCGGCGCGATTTATCCAGAAATCGGTCAATCCGGCGGCTTCCGTTCCCATAATTATGGCGCAGGCTTTGGTAAAATCCGTATCTTGGTATTCCCGATCGGCATGTAATTCGGCTGCAAATATTTGTATCCCTTGTTTTTTCAAAAATGAAAAGGTATCGAATTGAGTTGCTGTAGCTAAAGGCACTGTGAAAACGCATCCGAGGCTTGATCGGATGACATTGGGATTATAAACATCCGTCAACGGGTCGCAAACGATGACTGCATCCGCTTTTGCAGCATCGGCAGTACGGAGAATCGCTCCCAGATTGCCCGGTTTTTCCACCGCTTCCAAAACAATGATAAACGGATGATTCGTTAGTTTCAAATCATGTAAAGCGTGCGATTTAGGCACTGCTAAAGCAATAATGCCATCGGGATGTTCGCGGTAGGCAATCTTCCGGAAAACTGTCGGAGAAACTTCAATCCAATGGTCGGAAATCAATTTCGTTTGAAGTTCATGTGAATCGATTCCGGATAATAATTCCGGGCAAATAAAAACGGTATCCAATGAATAAGAACTTTTAAAAGCAAGACACAGTTCGCGCAGCCCTTCAATAATAAACAGATTTTGCTCCTTTCGTTCTTTCGATTTGATAAGTAAGCGCTGTATGTTTTTTATTCTGCTGTTTTGCGTGCTTTGAATTATTTCCATGTTTATTAAGCATAAAATGTGTGAAGCTATGCTGCCCTCTCAATGATGGAAGCATCCTTTGGATTTTTTTTAACAAAGTCGCGAGAAATGGGGTAAGCGCTTATTTTTTCATTGTCGAAAGGAGAAAAAAATTTTCGTATATCACTAACATTTAGTGAATAATCGATCCACTGTTCCTCTTTTTCTTTGTCTATTATCAACGGCATTCGCATCGGATTGCTGCCTCCGTTATGTATTTTGGCGCAAAGTTCATTAGCCGGTACCGTCAAAATCGTAAAAGTCTCAATTGTCTCATGAGTAGTCGGATTATCCCAAAGTTCAAACACACCGCCTAAAGAGAAAATTGCCTCTTCTTTCAGAAATATGTAATAAGGAATTGCCTCTTTTCCTTCGTGATGAAATTCAAAATAGCCGGTGGACGGAACCAAACAACGCTTATTCAATATAGGCTTCCTAAACGAAGGAAGCGTAAATACGGTTTCCGATTTTGCGTTCAACGTCATTTTACGAATCTTAGAAGCTTCTTCCTCAGTTTTTATCCAGTGCGGAATTAATCCCCATTTAGCAATTTGCAAATTAGCGTTGCACGTGACAATTGCACAATCGGGATGCGTAAAAGCCGTTATTTTGTATTGCTCATTAATAATTTCCTGCGCCATTTCTATAATATCGGAACGGCGACCGTATCTATTAGCCAAATCCAACACACGTTTACTTTGCGAATTATAAAAGCACATTTTTTCAATAAACTTTTGGAAAATCCGACATACGTGTTGTATAACAGGGAGAAAGCCTCAGTTGCTTGATTTTCCAGGCCTGTCCGTCTCCCATGGCAGCAAGTTTCAAGGTATTTCTACCGTACCGGTCATTCACATTATCTAAAACCTCCATAAGATTTTTTTGCTTTCTTCTATTTACTTTATCAAACAAATTTCCCTGTATCCCATTTTCCGAACTAATATCCATTAACATGACGCCGGCTTTCTTATACATGTAATCCGGCCGGAAAATAGTTTTCAAGCCTTTGAGCGAATAATGAAGCAATTCTTGCGTGGAATTTGTAGCAACCGGTAAATTCAATACGATATGTCGGGAATATTGCGCCAAATCCTCTCTGAATGGATTAGTGTCTATAAAAACCAATAACGCTTTTGAGCAAGATTTTTGTTTTCTTAGTTTTGCTGCCGCCATAGCGGTAAATGTTGAAACTGCTTCGACAATGGTTGAATATTCCTTAATCATATTCCCAAATGAGCGGGAAACCATGATGGACTGTTTTGCGGGCGCAACAGTTTCCATTTGGATACATGGCTCGCCCAATAATTCTCGCCAAGTCCTTTCTCCAACTACGGTCATATTTTTTCGGACCCATGCACGAGGCATTTGCGTAAAATCATACGCTGTTTTTATTCCCATTGCTTCAAGCCGTTTCGTATGTTGTCGCCCTATGCCCCAAACATCTCCGATGTCAAATTTCTGTAACGCTTTTATTCGTTTTTCTTCCGTGTCGATAACACATACGCTTTTATAACCGGGATATTTTTTTGCATACTTATTCGCTACTTTTGCAAGCGTTTTCGTTGAAGCAACACCGATAGATACCGGTATTCCCGTTCCTTGCTTTACTGTTTGGGCTATTTTCGTACAGTATTCTTTTAAATCGTATCTTTCGAATCCTGAAAAATTTAAAAACTCTTCGTCGATAGAGTAATTCTCAATATCAGGACAGAATTTTGAAAGTAATCCTTTAACTCTCATAGAAATATCTGCATATAAAGGAAAATTGGTAGAAAAAACCTGAACATGGTGTTGCTTTACAATATTTTCAATCTCAAAATAGTTTGCGCCCATTTTGATTCCAAGCGCTTTTGCTTCATTGCTTCTGGATATGGCACAACCGTCATTGTTACTCAGTACAATGACCGGTTTACCTTCAAGCCTTGAATCAAAAGCTCTTTCGCACGAAACGAAATAATTATTGCAATCAACTAAAGCATACATACTTAGAATTTTTTTATTACAAATTTCAAGACGCCCCAACGCCGTAATACTTCATATTCGTGAACTATAATGGACGGCAGTTCTGGATTTGATGAGACCAATTCGAGAGCGCCAATACCATATTTTAACCGTTTCATTGTATATTCGCCATCTATTGAAAGAATCAAAATAGAATTTTCATACGGTTCTTCCAATTTATCGACTACCAGTAAATCACCTTTAAAAATGCCGTCGCCTTTCATACTATCCCCATCAGCCCATAAGCAATAAGTGGATTCTTTATGTTTTACAAGATACTTGTTAAAGTCAATTTCCTCTTCCAAATAGTTATATGCTTCCGATGGAAAGCCGGCAGAAACTTTACCCAATACAGGTATTTCCATTTCCAATAACTCGTCTGCAAGCGGAATTAGTTTGTTCAACTCACGATTCACAATTTTCGTTTCCATTACACCAATTTCTACCTGCGAAATTACAATTTTTTTGTAAATAACCCCCCCGAAAATACTTTTTAAAAACTTACATTTTATTCCGGAGTAAACGAGACAGTTACTAATTCATTCACCTTATAAACAACAATTCCCGATATTTCGTCAAAGTCCACAACTCGTCGTCCACAATTAGTTCCAGACTATCAACTTGAAAGCGGATTTCGTCTAGAAAGGGCGCAACTTTATCATGATATTCAATCGCTTTTGTACGAATGTTTTCAATTACATTCGCTACTTTTCGGGCTTCGACCATCGCTTCGGTTTTTGTTTTAATGATAGAAGTGCGTTCGGAGATTTCTTCGATAATCTCCATATCCTGAGCCGTCAGTTTTCGGGCTTTTTCTTTATCATAAACCTGATGTATTTTGTAAACATTATCAAGCAGAACGGACTGGTATTTTTTTGCAACGGGGATGATGTGATTCAGAACCAGGTCGCCCAACACGCGCGCTTCGATCTGAATTTTCTTCATATAGGTTTCCCATTTCACTTCGTTGCGTGCATGTAATTCCCTTTCATTGAACACGCCAACACTTTCGAACAGTTTCACGGATTGTGGTTTCAGATAGGCGTCAATCGCCACCGGAACACTGCCTTCACAATCTAATCCACGTTTTTGGGCTTCCTTTTTCCATTCGTCGCTGTATCCGTTACCGTCAAAACAAATCGGTTTCGATTCTTTAATGCATTCTTTCAGTACATTGAAAATTGCTTTTTCTTTACTTACTCCGGCTGTGATTTGAGTATCAACTGTTTTCTTAAATTCATTCAGTTGCGCTGCCACAATCGAATTGAGAACGATCATGGCAGACGAGCAATTGGCGGAAGAGCCTACGGCGCGAAACTCGAAGCGATTGCCGGTAAATGCAAAAGGCGATGTTCGATTACGGTCGGTATTGTCCAATAACACTTCGGGAATTTTAGCTACGCCCAGCCTCATTTTTTGTTTGTCATCCACAATGATGGCTTCTTCGCCGGTGCTTTTCTCTAACTTATCCAATACAGCCGTAACCTGCGAACCGAGAAATACGGAAATGATTGCCGGTGGCGCTTCGTTAGCTCCCAATCGATGAGCGTTTTGAGCCGTCATTATTGAAGCTTTTAATAAAGCATTATTTTTATAAATCGCCATCAAAACATTGACAATAAATGTAATGAACTGCAAGTTTTCCTCAGGATTTTTTCCCGGGGTTAAAAGTCCAATGCCCGTTTCTGTACCCAGCGACCAATTGTTGTGCTTTCCGGAACCGTTGATTCCTGCAAAAGGCTTTTCATGCAACAACAATCGAAAGTTGTGACGGCGAGCAATTTTCTTCATCAGCGACATGATCAATAAATTCTGATCGACCGATAAATTGGTTTCACCATAAATCGGAGCTAACTCAAATTGATTAGGCGCCGATTCGTTATGACGGGTCTTTAATGGAATGCCGTATTTATAGGCTTCGAATTCCAAGTCTTTCATATACGCCTGTATACGAGTGGGAATTGAACCAAAATAATGATCTTCCAATTGCTGATTCTTAGCCGATTCGTGCCCCACAAGCGTGCGACCGGTCAGCATCAGATCAGGACGGGTAGCATATAATCCATCATCGACCAAGAAAAATTCCTGCTCCCAGCCTAAATAGGATATTACTTTTTTTACGGTCGGATCGAAATATTGACAAACTTCGGTTGCAGCATTATCCAGTGCATTCAACGATTTCAGCAAAGGGGTTTTATAATCCAAAGCTTCGCCCGTATAGGAAATAAAAACGGTCGGAATACAAAGCGTGTCGTCCACAAGAAAAGCGGGAGAGGAAGGATCCCAAGCCGTATAACCGCGCGCCTCGAAAGTATTGCGGATGCCTCCGCTGGGGAACGATGAAGCATCGGGTTCCTGCTGCGCTAAGAGTTTTCCTGAAAATTCTTCGACAATTGGTCCGCCCGGCATTCCCGTATATTCGATAAACGAATCATGCTTTTCGGCAGTACCTTCCGTCAACGGTTGAAACCAGTGGGTGTAATGCGTAGCGCCTCTTTCTAAGGCCCACATTTTCATACCGGCGGCTACATGATTCGCTAAATCGCGATCTAAGGTTTCGCCTTTTTCAATAACAGCTGTCAACGCTTCCAATGTATCTCTTGAAAGATATTTCGACATTTGCTCTTTATTGAAAACCTGTTTTCCGTAATACTCGGAAGTCAACTGTTGAGGCGCCGATACGCTTACCGCTTTTTTCTTAAAAGCTTCTTCAACGGCTTTGAATCGTAAGCTTGACATAAAATTATATTCTGCTGATTAAGGGGGCAAAGGTAGTAAAGAATTATGAATTATGCATTATCTTTTCCACAATCCACTCCCCTACTTCCGAAGTCTTATACGCTTTGCCTTTTTCTGCAATATCTTCAGTAACAATTTTCTCTGATAGAGAAGCATCTACCGCATCGCGAATGGCTTTCCCTTCGGCAGGCAGATTAAAAGCGTATTCAAACATCAATGCGGCGGATAGAATAGTTGCCAAAGGATTGGCAATGTCTTTTCCCGCTGCCTGCGGATAAGAGCCGTGAATCGGTTCAAACACGGAAGTGTGAACGCCTATCGAAGCAGAAGGCAACATGCCTAAAGATCCTGTGATTACCGACGCTTCATCGGTAAGAATGTCACCGAACATATTTTCTGTTACCAATACATCAAAACGTTTAGGGTTTTGTATCAATTGCATTGCGGCATTATCCACATACATGTAATCGGTGGTTACTTCCGGGAATTCTTTTTCAATTCGTTGGGAAACTTGCCGCCAAAGGCGGGAAGTAGATAAGATGTTTGCTTTGTCAACTACCGTCAATTTCTTGCGGCGCATCATGGCAAAACGATACGCCAAACGGACGATTCGTTCGATTTCTTCCGTCGTATAAACGCAGGTATCGTAAGCGGTTGATCCGTCTTCGCTTCTGCCTTGCGGACGACCGAAATACAACCCGCCGGTAAGTTCGCGGATGCATACAAAATCGGCGCCTTCAACCAAATCGGTGCGAAGGGGCGATTGATGAACAAGCGATGAAAATGTTGTAACCGGTCGAATGTTGGCATACAGCCCCAAGCGTTTGCGCATGGCTAACAAACCCTGTTCGGGACGAATTTTAGCCGAAGGGTCGTTATCATATTTCGGCATGCCGATGGCTCCGAATAAAACTGCGCCCGATTTCATGCAAAGTTCATGCGTTTCTTCGGGATAAGGATTTCCGACTGCATCGATAGCAACGGCGCCTATAAGGGCTTCTTTATAACTCAATTCGTGGCCAAACTTCCGACAAACTGCAGAAGTAACTTTCAATGCTTGTGCAATAATTTCCGGACCAATTCCATCGCCGGGTAAAACAGCTATATTCAGTTTCATTCTCTATTGAATTTTATATACTTAGGTACTAAGGGAACGTAATCGTCATTGTCCCATAAGGTACTGGTAATCATTAAATCGGCGCTGTAACGATTGCATGCGATTGGTACATTATGAACCCGGCATTGACGAAGCAGCATCAATATGTCTGCTTCATGCGGTTGGGGACTTAAATCGTCGATCAGGAAGATCGCTAAATTGATTTCATGACGTACAACCATCGCCGCAATTTCAGCATCACCGCCTAACGGACCTGAATTTACGCAGATAATTTCGGCATTTATTCCTTTTTCTTCAAAAGCCTTCTTGATAAGCGTTCCGGTAGTTCCGGTACATACGATTTTATGCTTCGACAATGTATCGGCATTGAATACCGCCCAGTCCACCATATCGGCTTTTCGTTGATCATGCGCTACAATTGCAATTGTTAATTTTTTGTTCATATTTATATTATACTTCTGAATTTAAATCATCTTTTTTCAAACCGGTTAATTCGAGCACTTCATCCAAAGTCATACCTTTACTTAGCGCTCTACGTGCTATGAGCAAAGCCTCTTCTTTTTTCCCTTCTTTACGACCTTCTTTACGACCTTCTTTATGACCTTCTTTACGACCTTCTTTACGACCTTCTTTACGACCTTCTACAAATCCATCAAATATGCCTGTTCGAATAACACTGCTTTGATAACGTAATGCTTCCATGTGAGCATTATACGACCGTTTTTCTTGATCGCTTAATTGATCAATACGCAGTTTTTCCCTCGCTTCAGATAGGCCGCCGGTTTTGGTTTTATTTGATATTTCTCCTGTCTTCAGAAAAAGAATCCATTCATCTAATGGGGTAACTGCTTTTTTATTAAACTCATCGACACGGAGAATGTAATATTCCGGGAATAATTTACCGGCATCTTTAAAAACAAACTGTTCCTGTTGACGAATCGACAGTTGCAGAATGTCATTGGTGTGAATACCTCGAAATTCTGTACTTCCGTGATATACATAATCATTGCCTTGCCCTACGTTAAAATAAATAATGCTTACAGAATAAATCTTTTTTATATTTTCGTATGGTTCCCCTTGCGAAATGTATTCCGTGATTGCTTTTGAAACACCGTATAATATTCGGTGGAAATAATCCAATTCCCTGTTGTTTTGGATTTCAATAATTATTAATTCTCCCTTGCTGTTTTCCGCAAGCATATCCACTCTGTTGAATTTATCGTCGGAAGTTTCCCGGTTTCCTTCGCTTTCCAACATGCGTTCAATCTTAATCTTTTCATTCAACAAGGTAGATAAAAACCCTTCCAGCACAACAAAGTTCGACTTTTGCCTTAGCAATCGCTTTGCTGCCCAATCAAAACGTATTAAACTGTCTTTCGCCATAATTATTTGTTTTTGGTAGTTTTATATTTACGGCAAATATACGTAATTTTTGGCATATTTCCTGCATAATTTTTAATAAATACTCTTCAATTTTACATACTTTCAATCATATTCAACATCTTGACGGTCGCTTTGATTGCCGCTCCGGTCTGATCGACATCCAATCCTTTGGTTTTAAATTGTTTACCTTTGAATTTCCATATAATGGTCGTTTGAACCAATGCATCGGTGCGTCCACCGGGCGGAATAGCAACATTATAATCGATTAAATCCGGTTTCGGCTTTTCCAATTGGGTATATATTTTCCAGAGCGCTTTTGAAAAAGCATGGTATTGACCGTCTCCGGGGGCAGTTTGTTCATATTCTTTCCCGTCAATTTCGATTCGTACCGTAGCGGTCGGACGTAATCCATGATTCAGCGACAACGAATAATTGATCATTTTTATCTTTTCTGTACCGGGAGTTTGTAATACATCCGAAATGATATAAGGTAAATCGTCCTGAGTAACGATTTCCTTTTTATCGCCTAATTCAATGATCCTTTCGGTAAGTTTTTTCATGGAAACTTCATCCAATTCTATACCCATTGATTCTAAATTTTTCTTAATATTGGATTTTCCCGAATTCTTACCTAAAGCGTATTCTCGGGAACGATCAAATCGTTCGGGCAATAAATCGTTATAATACAGATTATTTTTATTGTCACCGTCGGCATGAATCCCGGCGCATTGGGTAAATACATTGTCACCGATCACCGGTTTGTTGTTCGGGATGCGAACGCCTGAATAGGATTCAACGATACGACTGACTTTATTCAAGTTATGTTCAATTATATTTGTCCCGATGTTCAACTGATCGTGAAGCACGGCGATCACACTTGCTAAAGGCGCATTTCCGGCTCTTTCACCCAATCCGTTAATCGTCGTATGAATACATTTAATTCCGGCTTGAACGGCGGAAAATACATTTCCAACCGCTAAATCATAATCGTTATGTGAATGAAAATCAAACCACAGTTCGGGATAGCGTTCAATCATGGTTTTACAAAACAAGCCTGTATTTACCGGATTAAGAATTCCTAAGGTATCCGGAATCATAAAGCGTTTGATATTCTTATCTTTCAAATTATCCATCAGGAAGAAAACATGATCGGGAGAATTTAACATACCATTCGACCAATCTTCTAAGTAGATATTCATTTCAATTCCCATTTTTTCTGCATTCTCAAGAACCGAATAAATATCCTGCAGATGTTGTTCGGAAGTTTTTCGCAACTGTTCTCTGCAATGTTTCAATGAACCTTTACACAAGAGATTCATCACTTTACATCCGGCATTTTTTAACCAATTCAGAGAAATGTCACCGTCCACAAAGCCCAATACTTCAATTCGATTGATATAACCATTCGCTTCCGCCCATTTGGAAACTCGTTTTACCGTTTCAAATTCTCCCGAAGAAACTTTAGCGGAAGCTATTTCTATATGATCAACATTTAAGTCTTCGATCAGTAAACGCGCGATATGCAATTTTTCGGTAGCGGCAAATGATACGCCGGACGTTTGCTCTCCATCACGCAAAGTCGTATCCATTATCTCAATTACGCCGGCTTTCATACGCTTTAATCGTTTCTTTTTTATTCAAGAGATAGTCTATATCATCGAATCCTTGTAAAAAACACTCTTTTTTATAAGCATTGATAGCAAAATTTTCCGACTTTCCGGTTGCATTATTCGTAATTCGTTGGTTTTCCAAATCAACGGTTAAAGTCGTTTGCGGATTGTTATCGACCGAGTGAAATATTTCCGCCAAGAAATCGTCGGTTACTACTACCGGTAAGACGAAATTATTCATTGCATTGTTTTTGAATATATCGGCAAAGAAGCTGGAAACTACGATTTTAAATCCGTAGCCCGCAATCGCCCAAGCTGCATGTTCGCGACTTGAACCGCTTCCGAAATTTTTTCCGGCTACCAAAATTTCACCTTTGTATGTCGGATTATTTAATACAAAAGATTTTACCGGTCGATTGTCTTTGTCGTATCGCCAATCGCGAAACAGATTGTCGCCGAAGCCTTCTTTGGATGTAGCTTTCAGAAACCGCGCCGGAATAATCTGATCGGTATCGACATTTTCAATAGGTAACGGCACTACCGTACTTGTAATTTTTATAAACTTTTCCATATTTTTTAGTAAATATTTTGCAGAGTAAAAAAATCTTTGTATTTTTGCATCACATTAGTAATAAAAACGGCTAATAACTATTTCCGGGACGAGGAGGGTTATTGGTCGTTTTTTCTATTGCTGTGATGCAGTATTGAATATTTTGCTGACTGCCTTTCAATACCCCGACAGTCAACTTTATTTTTCCAAATGCGCGTTTATTGTATTGCATAATAATCATTTCAGAAAACCGTTTTTGATTACTGTTGTTTACTTTTGGTTTTACACGCTTCTCTACCGTTGCTTTTTCCAATATTTCAGTTAAATAAGTTACAGCCAGCGTAGATTTATAAGTAAAAGCAGCATGCTCTGCTTTTGGAATATCGATTTTACACATTTTATCAGTTATAGATTTCTATATAAAATTCCTCGGATCTGTAATTTTTCCTGTAATCGCAGCAGCGGCAGCCACCAACGGGCTTGCCAAAATCGTTCTTGCTCCCGGCCCTTGTCTGCCTTCAAAATTGCGGTTCGATGTCGATACAGCGTATTTCCCCGTTGGAACTTTGTCGTCGTTCATTGCCAAACAAGCGGAACAACCCGGCTGACGAATTTCAAAACCAGCTTCTATCAATAATTTATCCAAGCCTTCTTCATGTAATTGTTTAACAACTTTCCATGATCCTGGAACTAACCACGCAATTACATTTTCCGCTTTTTTCTTTCCTTGGACAACTTGAGCAAAGTCGCGAAAATCTTCGATTCGCCCGTTGGTGCAACTTCCCAGGAAAACATAGTCGATCGGCTTTCCAACTAATTTTTCTCCGGGTTGAAAACCCATGTATTCCAATGCTTTGAGAAATGATTGTTCTTCTGTGGAGACGTTGTGTGCAACGTCTTTACCACCGGCCAATGTCGGAATCGCTTCATTGATTCCCATACCCATGCCCGGATTGGTTCCGTAGGTAATTCTCGGTTCGATGTCGGTTGCATCAAATACAATTTCCTTGTCGAATACGGCATCTTTATCCGAAGGCAAAGTTCTCCAATAAGTTAAGGCATTATTCCATAATTCACCTTCCGGAGCAAACATACGTCCTTTGACATATTCGAAGGTTGTTTCATCGGGAGCTATCATGCCGCCGCGAGCGCCCATTTCGATGGAAAGATTACAAAGCGTCAGGCGTCCTTCCATGGAAAGGTTTCTTACAGCTTCTCCCGCATATTCCACAAAATAGCCGGTTGCGCCTCCCGACGTCATTTTCGCCAGAACATAAAGCGCCAGATCTTTTGCTGTAACCTGTGGATTCAATGAATTATTGATCGTTATCCGCATGGTCTTCGGACGGGATTGAAGCACTGATTGCGTTGCCAAAACCATTTCCACTTCACTGGTGCCGATTCCGAAAGCGATCGCTCCCAAAGCTCCGTGAGTCGATGTGTGTGAATCGCCGCAAACGATGGTCATTCCGGGTAATGAAAGCCCCGTTTCCGGACCTACTACATGTGTTATACCATTTAATTCGTGACCTACCGGAAAATATTCAAGACCAAATTCTTTGGCATTTTTATCTAAAGTCTCAACCTGTTTTCGAGAAATTGGGTCTTGAATCGGAAGTTCCTGATTGATAGTAGGAATATTGTGATCGGGCATACAGGTGATTTGCTTGGGGCGAAAAACTTTCAATCCACGTTGGCGAAGTCCTTCAAATGCCTGCGGGCTGGTTACTTCGTGAACATACATCCGGTCGATATATAGCTGTGTGGGGCCATCTTCGACTTGTGTAACGATGTGCTTGTCCCAGATTTTATCAAATAATGTTTTTCCCATATCGGTTTATTTTACAAATTTATTGATAGCATCGATATATGCTTCAACAGAGGCGGCAATAATATCGGTATTTGCCGAGAATCCGTAATAATTAACTCCGTTGTGTTCGACCTGCATGTGTACTTTTCCCACATCGTCGCTTCCTTTATTAATCGCTTGAATCAGAAATTCCTGAATAGTCATTTGTCGATGAATGATTTGTTTCAGCGCTTTGATAGCGGCATCGACCGGTCCGTTCCCTGAAGCCGCCGCTTCAAATTTCTCGCCGGCGATATTCAAACAAAGGCTTGCTACCGGCTGAATGCCCACGCCTGAAGTGACCTGAAGATATTCCAATTTAATTCTGTGCGAATCGGTACGGTCTTTTCCTGCAAGCAGAAGGATATCGTCGTCGTTTACATCTTTTTTCCGGTCGGCTAATTTAAGAAATTCTTCATATACCTGATCCAATCGTTCTTGCGAAAGATCAACTCCCAAAATGTGCAGGCGATGTTTCAGGGCGGCACGTCCGCTGCGAGCGGTAAGCGCTATGGTATTTGTATCGATTCCCACATCGGTAGGATCAATAATTTCGTAATTTTCACGGTTTTTCAAGACGCCATCCTGATGAATACCGGATGAATGTGCAAAGGCATTTCTTCCGACAATGGCTTTATTCGGCTGAACCGGCATGTTCATCAAGCTGGAAACCAAGCGGCTTGTGGAGTATATTTCTTTGGTATTTACATTGTTTTCGATACCCAATTCCTTATGGCTTTTGAGAATCATTACCACTTCTTCGAGCGAAGTATTTCCGGCTCGTTCGCCGATTCCGTTGATTGTCACTTCTGCTTGGCGAGCGCCATTGATAATTCCTGCCATCGTATTGGCGGTAGCCATTCCCAAATCGTTGTGGCAATGGGTGGAAATGACTGCTTTGTGAATACCGGTCACATTTTCCATCAGGAATTTGATTTTCTCGCCATATTCCGAGGGAAGGCAATAGCCGGTTGTATCGGGAATATTCACTACCGTAGCTCCGGCTTTGATTACTGCTTCAACCACTGTTGCCAAATATACGTTGTCGGTTCTGCCGGCGTCTTCGCAGTAAAACTCTACGTCCTCTACGTATTTCTTGGCGTATTTGACGCAGGCAATGGCTCGTGCAAGTATTTCCTCTTGCGTAGCATTAAATTTGTACTTGATGTGATAAGGGGAAGTACCGATTCCGGTATGAATTCGCTTTCGTTTAGCGAACTTGAGCGATTCGGCTGCGACGTCAATATCTTTTTCTACAGCGCGTGTAAGCGCACAAATCACAGGCCATGTGACCGCTTTTGAAATTTCCACTACCGAATTGAAATCGCCCGGGCTGGAGATGGGAAATCCCGCTTCGATAACATCTACCCCTAATTTTTCTAAAGCTTGCGCCACCTGAATTTTTTCAATGGTGTTTAATTGGCAACCCGGAACCTGTTCGCCGTCGCGCAAGGTGGTGTCGAAAATAAAAATTTTATCCATAATTTTGTATCTATTTAATGAAAAAACCTTCCCCGACCGAAGCGAGAAAGGTTTTATTACTATTATCTTCTATTTTTACATACCGTTCTCACTTCACCTTGTTTCTTGCAAGAGAATACCGATAATAGCGAGTAACAAACCGGATGTAATAAAATGATTCATTTGATAGTTTTTCAATAACCGAATTTTGCGACAAAGATAAAAACTGTTTTTCATATATCCAAATTTAAAAACAAAAAAATAATAAAAACTTCATTATTTTATACAAATGTTACCTGTTATGGTCGATTGCTATCATTCCGTTCCGAGGTTTCCTTGTATATATGCATTTTTCCCCTTGTTGTCAATCATTACTTTTCCACGCATTGTATTTTCTGAAACGATCGTGCGTTGTACATTTTCTCCGATGGAAATTTGAGGGGCTAAAGTTCCGAAGTCGCATCCGCGAACAACGATTGAACCTCCGGTTGCTTGAATTGCAGCCCTGTTTTCTTTATTTCTGTCCCATTGAACGAAGGTGCAGTCGGAAAAACCAACTGTTCCGCTACCGTCAATTTTAGCTATTTGATTGCAAGGACCCCAATAAGCACAATTAACGAAGCGGACATTCCCATGATTGGCTTTTGTCACAACAACCATAGTTGGATCTTCAGACTGCATGGCAACAAATTCTCCATTGGTAATAAGAAGACCATATGGGGCGCTTTGTTCAACTAAAACGCTAATGGCGCAATCATCAGCTCCAATACCGAGGAAGTTGCCGTTACATGCTCCGGTGCTGCCTGAACTCGCTCCGAATTTGTAACCGATTTTATATCCGAAGCAAAATGTATTAAGTACATAATGCCAATCTGTTCGTTCAAAAATAAATGCTTCACCGTTTTCTTTCTGCCATTGGAATAAAGCGGGTTTCATACTCCACCATGGATTCCAATGTACATTTTCAATTCTGCCAATATCATAAATACCATCTACAAAAATTCCTCTTCTTAGCGGTTGTCCACTGATATTGCGAATCAATGCACGTTCGTTTTTTGATGCATCGATGGCATTATAAGGATTGAGCATTTCCACGTCGAGTAGCGCCGGGTTTTTTCCTCTCATTGCAACAGCCCATGGGAAGGCTTGAGGAATTTTATCCGGGTCTTGCGCAGGCCAAAATAATAAAACACCGCGTAAGGTACTGTTTGTGTTCAATGTTATAAAAGGCGTTGCCTGTTCGTCGCCTTGTCCGCCTGTTATCAAAAAAGTGGTACCGTCATCGCCGGGTTTCGGCATGCCGGGATTACGAATACCCGTGTGGGATGGCACCGATTCAAAAGCGCCTTTTAACGTAACAGCTTGAGGGATATTCAAGCTTCCTTTGAAAAGATAAGTTCCTTTGGGAACATAAACGGTTCCGCCTGATTTTCCAAACGAATCCAAAGCTTTTTGAAACGCTTGCGTATCATCGGTCGCTCCGTCGGCTTTTGCTCCAAAGCTAAGCACAGAAACAACATCTTTTGATTCGGGATAGGGTTGTATGTTTACATTTCTTGTTTGTGCAAACAAGCTGAATGCAGCCCATACTAAAAATGAGGTAAGAATTAATTTTTTCATTTGTATATAATTTGTTTAAAAATGTAAGTTGAAATCCGCAATCGATTCATGCTTTTTGGTGCAATTATTTCAAGCGAATTTTTAAAATTTTATTTTTATTTTGTTTGAACTACTTTTTTAATGGTCCCGTCTCGATTGTAAAATAATTTATCTACACAAACCGATCGCAGCCAATCGTTGTGTTCTCCATTACGGCGAGACAATTCGCTGTTGTGATAAAAGGCATACCATTTTCCATTATATTTTACTATCGAACCATGATTGGTATAACTATCCGTTGGATCCATATAAATTCCTTGATATTTCCAAGGTCCGAGCGGACTTTTACTTGTGGCATATCTCATTCTGTTATTACCTGCTACCCCTTCTTTATCGTTGTTTTTATCATGGTTATCGGAATAAGAAAGGTAATAAACGCCTTTATTCTTATGCACCCAGGTTGCTTCATGAAAATCTTCAAGACCTGTCATAGCTTGCAGTTCGCCGTCGATTTCAATCATATTCTCTTTCAATTTGGCGCCGTAACAATGACCACCTCCACCATAA